>Ga0209812_10000286_pt1 | contig 47415 bp, 36 predicted proteins | sample JI71714BDNA_FD_187502 | JGI IMG/M metagenome (GOLD analysis project Ga0209812, IMG submission 187502) | Wastewater effluent complex algal communities from Wisconsin, to seasonally profile nutrient transformation and Carbon sequestration -... | ecosystem: Engineered > WWTP > Effluent > Algae...
GGCGGTGCGTGGTGCCGATGGCAGCCTGCGGCTCGGCAGCTGGCAGCGGAGCAGCGGCGAGCCGGAGCTGGTGTGGACGGCCACGCCGGTGGCGGGTGGCTACCTGTTGAGCGGGGCGACGCTCCGTTGAGGTTCAAGGCGCGGTGCCATCAGGCACCGCGCCTGGTCCTGATGTCGGGTTCGCTGCGCGGACCCGACCTGCCGGGGCGCGATGCGCTTCAGCGCGCCCTGCTGCCGCGAGCCCTCCAGCCGCCGCTCGACCAGCTGGTGCAGCTCGGCATAGACCAGTTCCAGCAGCGGCCCCTCCGCGCTGGCATCGCCGGCGGCGCGGGCCTGAAGCAATTGCGTGATCGGACCGCTGTGCATCGCCGGTTCCGGGTGGGCGCGATGGGCTTCAGTTTACGGCGATGGCCGGCGTTGCCACGGCTCAGGTGTCGAAGCCGGCTTGACACGCCAGTCGATTTGTCTTGTCGTCTCCTCGTGTTTCCCGGGGTGATTCGAATGCGTACACATGGCACTTTGACCCGATGGAACGACGATCGCGGTTTCGGCTTCATCACCCCGGCACAGGGCGGCTCCGAGCTTTTCGTACACATCTCGGTATTTCCGCGAGATGGTGTGCGGCCCTCGGTGGGTGAGCTGGTGTCCTTCGAGAAGGAGACCGCGCCGGACGGCAGATTGCGGGCGATTCGGGTCATGCGTCCAGCGCCCCGTCCGGTCGCCGAGAGGCGGCCGGAGCGGGGTGCCGAGCGCCTGTTGGGCGAGCAGCAATCACCGCGTGTGCGTCAGCCACGGACGCGGCGATCCGGTCGGTCCGGGACGCTCCTGGCACTGCTGGTGCTCGGTTCGGTAGGCGTCGTGGTGGCCAGATTCGGTCAGACTCCGGCGCCAATCCAGGTGGACGCACCGAGTCCGGTCGCTGCTCCGGCGCCCCGCCGGACCTTCGTATGCGACGGTCGTACCCACTGCTCGCAGATGACGTCTTGTGAGGAAGCCCGATACTTTCTGCAAAACTGCACCGGTACGCAGATGGATGGCGACCATGACGGCAATCCGTGCGAGCAGCAGTGGTGCAATTGACCGCACCGCGCCCGGTGGCGTCGCCTGACGCCGCCGGATGGTCCGCTTACTCGAAGCCGTTCTTGAACAGGGATTCGCGGACCGAGTACAGCGTGGTGGTGCCGCTGATCTCGTTGGCGACCGCGATCATCGGTGCGCCGGTAGGGCTGTCGGCGGCGGGGATGAAGAGGATGCCTTCCGGGCCCAGGTCTCCGGCGGCGGCCGGGTTGGTGGCGAGATTGACCGTCGCGTTGAAGTCCCGGTTGTTGGTGTAGCCGGCGTACTTGACGTCGTAGGGATTGGTGACGTCGAAGGTCGCAATGCCGCTGAAACGCTCGAGGCCGACGAAGGCATAGGTGCGACCTTCCGGGGTGCTGCCGACGGCGATGGCCTCGGGTTCCGGGCCCTTGTTGTCGCTGCGGGTGTCGAAGCTCTGGTTGGCCTCGTTGTCCGCGTTGAAGTTGGCCGGATTGAAGGCGGCGGTGATTTGTTCGAGCTGGTCGCCGCTGTCGTAGACCTGATTGCCGAAGCGATCCCAAATCACGAACGAGCGGCTGCCGAGGATCTGCAGGCGATCGAAGTCCGGATCGCTGGCGCCGCCGAACTTGCCGTCGATGGTCGAGGCATTGAGTCGGCCCAGCTGGGCGTTGCCTTTCAGCGCGGTGGCGTTCGGAAACACCAGCGGGTTCAGCACGAAGCTGGCGGCGCCGATGCGGGCCACTTCGCCGCGGTCATCGCCCTCGCCGGCGCTGGCGTAGAAGGTCGAGCCCTGCGCACTGAAGGCGGCGATGGTGTCGGGCATGTGCATGCCGTAGACCGGCCAGTGGCGGATGTTGATCAGCCCGCCGCCCGTCGGACCGTCGCGATCGGAGGCATCCAGCCCGTTGGGGATGTCGAAGCGGAGGATGCCCAGCTGGATCGGCGTCGGCTCCGGATCCAGCGGCACGCTGCCGTTCGGCGGGTTCGGCAGCGGCTGCGGCGCGATGCCGAAGTCGTTGTCGTTGAGGACCGCCAGTCCGCCGTCCGGCAGCAGCGCGAGGCCCTCGAGCTTGTCGCCCTGGAAGTAGCCCAGCGAGGGCAGGTTGGCGACCTTGACCTTCTCGACCGCGCGGATGCCGGCGGCGACCAGTTCGTCGGCCGAGTGCTGTTCCAGCGCCTGTCCGGGCAGCAGGGACGGTGCGCCGGCGGCGCGCAGGTTGGTGGCGCCGTTGAGGGTGAACTCGAACAGCATCTTCTTGCCGGAGCGCTGCACCGAATCGTCCCGCTCGACGATGTAGAAGCGGCCGTCACCGGCGTAGACCGCGTCGCCGATCTTGTCGGTGAGCTGCTCGCGGAAGGCCGCCTTCTCGTAGAGGTAGACGTACTCGGCCACGGTTGCGCCGGTGCTCATGTCGATGCCGACCATGCGGATGACCTGCGAAGCGTCACTGGCGGCGCGGTTCGGGTTGGCGAGCGGGGTCTGGATGAAGGCGTAGAGGATGTTGGCCGCGAAATCCGCCGCCACCGCCTCGAAGCCGCGGTTCTGCCGGCGCAGGCTGTATTCGGCCGGCAGGGTTTCGGTGCCGTAGAAGCCCGGCGCCTGGCCGCCGAGCGCGCCGGTGCCGCTCGGCACATAGCGGTTGAGCAGCTGCCCGGCCGGGTTGAACTGGTAGATCGCCGGGCGGTACTCGTCGACCATCCAGTAGCTGCCATCGGGCGCGACGACCACACCTTCGAGGTCGGCACCGAACGGATCCAGCGGCAGGATCGGCTGACCGAACAGGTCGACCGGCTCTTCGTCGACCACGGCGATGTTCGGCAGGCCGGTCAAGGGCACGGTGGTCGGCGCTCCCGAGGTTGTCACCGATCCCGGTCGCGTCAGCAGCACCGTGCCGGTCAGGGCGATCGCGCCGGTGGCGGGATTGAAGCTGAAGCGGATCACCCGCGGCTGGTACCCCGGTAGCGCGAAGGGCCGTTCGAGTGCCGGATCACCATCGACGTTGCTCGGTTCGCCGTTCGGGCCGCGATCCGGCACGGTGACGAAGTGATGGAGGCCGGTCGCGGTATCGACGCGTTCCAGCCACAGACCCGAGAAGCCGCCCAGCCGGATCGTCTGGCCGGCGGGCGTGGTGCCCAGCGGCGGCAGTTCGGGAAAGTCGTAGGTCTGCACGCGGGGCAGGCCACGGCCGTGGTTCTTGAGGCCGGCCGGCACGATGTCGCGGATCGTGCGGGTGGCCAAGTCGACCACCGCAAAGGCGTTGGCCTCCTGCAGGGTGACGAAGGCGAGGTCATTGGCCGGCGCCACCGCGATGTACTCGGGTTCGAGGTCGCGGCTGGGCGCCACACCGGGGAACAGACGGACCCCGCGCGAGCGCAGCTCGGCCTCGCGGCCGTCGAAGGCGCTGAAGTCGAGGGTGGTGACCGTGGCCTTGTCGATCCCCGGAGCGAGGTCGATCAGGGTGACCGAGCCGGTCGGATTGACCATCCCGAGCGGCTCGCCCTCGTTGGCGGCGAGGATGAATTGGCCGTTCGGGCTGAAGCCCACGTGGTCGGGCAGGGCGCCGGCCGGGAAGATGCGCTTCAGCGCCCCGGTGGTGTCGAACACCACCACCACGCCCGGCGTGGTGACGCTGGCGCCCTGGACGGCCACCGCCACCAGGCCATTCTTCACGGCAACGCTGTTGACGCCGCCGCCGTAGGGCCGAAGGTCGATGCTGAAAGCCTGCACGGGGACATCGACGTTCGTGATGTCGATGGCGACCAGGCTGTTGTTCGCACCGTTGGTCGTGAACAGGCGTCGGGTCGCGGCGTCGTAGGCGACGATTTCGGAGGCGGCCGTGGCGCCGCCGAGGAAACGTCCGCGCTGCTGCAGTTCGAAGGATTGCGCCGCGAGATTCGTGGTCGACAAAAGGCTGAGTGCGGCGGCGAGCGCCGTCGGCAGGAGCAGACGTGACATCGGAGGGCGACTCGACAGGCGGCAGGGAGCGCTATCGGACGCCCGCAAGGTTCCAATTCGATGACGGTCGGCCGATCGACCCCGGCGACGCGGCCCGCGGGCCTCCACGAGCCCTCGGTGGAGGCTGTCGGCCACGCGGGTGCATGATCGTCGATCTGAAACCCGGAAGGCCCGCCCATGCGTCTGTCCTTGCTGCTGCTGATCGTTCTGGGCGTCTGGCCGTCGCGGTCCATGGCGGATGCCGGATCGCATTCGATCGATGCCGCTCTGGAGCACTGTCTCGGCACGGCCGACGGCTCGACCACTTACGGCGCGCTGGCCTGCATCGACACGGCGCAAACCGCCTGGGACCGCGAACTGAATCGGGTCTATGGCGAGTTGCGCAAGGTTCTGAGCGAGGCGTCCCGCCTGAAGCTGCGCGATGCCCAGCGCCAGTGGATCGCCTTCCGGGATGCCGAGATCGAGGCCATCGGTGCCCGGTATGGTGAGCTGGACGGGACGATGTATCTGGTGATGCGGGCCGATGCGGTGATGGGCCTGACCCGCGACCGCGCCCGGCAGCTGGACGCCAGCCTGCTGGCGGGGCAGTAGGCGCGCCCGGCCGCAGGTCGGGACTCAGTCCACCACCCAGCGATCGCGGCCCTCGGCCTTGGCCCGGTACAGCGCGGCGTCGGCGCGCTGGATCAGCGTGTCGGCGGCCTCGCCGGGCAGGGCCTGGGTGGCGCCGAGGCTGATGCTGACCCGGCCGAGCGGGGCGGCGGGATGCGGCAAGGTCTGGTCGGCCACGGCGGCGCGCAGGGTTTCGGCCAGCTCGCCGAGCGCGACGGCATCGGCGGTGGGGGCGAGCAGGGCGAACTCCTCGCCGCCGATCCGCGCCACCACGCTGCCGTCGCCGCGGGCATCCGCCACGCGGCGCAGGCGGTTGGCGACGGTCTTCAGGCAGGTATCGCCGGCCTGATGACCGAGGCTGTCGTTGTAGCGCTTGAAGTGATCGACGTCGGTCAGTGCGAGGCCATAGGGCTGGCCACGCTCGCGCAGGCGGGCGAGGCTGTAGTCGAAACTGCGGCGATTCAGCAGGCCGGTCAGCGCGTCGGTGCGGGCGAGGGCCTCCAGTGCCGCGGTGCGTTCGGCGACGGCGGCTTCCAGTCGGCCGCGCTGGGCGCGCAGGGCGCGAATCCGCAGCGCGGGCAGCAGCAGGATGGCCAACAGCAGGCTGAGGCCGGCGCCGATCTGCACGGAGCGTCGCTCGATCGGTCGTGGCGCGATCCGGAACGGATAGCTCAGCTGTGTTTCGGTCGGCAACAGGCCCGGCAGTTCGGCCCTGAGCTCCAGCTGATAGTCGCCCGGCCCGAGGGCCGCATAGACCGCCTCGCGCCGACCCTGATCGCTGCGGAAGGCGCCCTCGACCGGCCGCAGTCGGTAGCTGACCCGGACCCCGGCGCTGTGCGAGGCCGGCAGCACCGCGAAGCTCAGGGCAACCCGACGGGTGCCGGGCGGCAGCTGCAGGTCGGGCTCGGGCACATACTGGCCTTCGCCGCCTTCGACCGCGTGCATGCGCAGGCTCAGGCTCGGCGGTGCCGATCCCAGCGCCGCCGGGTCCAGTCGGCTGACGCCACCGGTGCTGGCCAGCAGCAGGCTGCCGTCGCCGAGCGGCAGAAACTGCTGGGGTCCGGACTCGAATTCGGTGGCCGGCAGCCCATCGGTCAGACCGAGTCGGGTGGCCGGTAATGGTTGATCGGCGCGGGCGGCGCGCAGGCTGGCGCGCTCCAGCCGCCAGAGACCATCGGCGCTGCTCAGCCAGACGCCGCCGTAGCGGTCCGGCCAGACGTTGTAGAGGGTGCCGGCGCTGACGCCATCGGCCTCCAGCGTCAGCGGCAGGGCGCCCTCGGGGCCGAGCAGCTGCGGCCGCGCGCCGCTCAGCCAGAGCCGATCGCCCTCGCGCCAGAAGCCGGTCACGGCGGCGTTGGCCTCGGCCTCGGTCAGCGGATGCAGCTGGCCGGCGCGCCAGGCCCAGGCGCCCCGGCTGCTGCCGAGCAGCAACCCGAGCTGCGGGTCCTGGCCGATCGCGCCGATCCAGTGCGGGTCGGTGGTTTCCGCGCCTGGCAGCGTCGCCAGCAGGGTGGATTGCCCCGCGCCATCCAGCGCGTAGAGCTGATCGCGGGTGGCGACGTAAACGCCGGCGCCCGGATCGTGCCAGAGCAGCGGCTGCATCCAGTCGGCGGTGGCCGGCAGTACCGCGAACTGCCCATCGCGGTAGCGGTAGACGCCGACCCGGGTGCCGAGCAGCAAGCCACCGCCCGGTGCATCGACGATGCTGACCACGGTGCTGGCCTGCGCGGGCCCGGGCGCGCCGACCGGGGTCAGCACGCCGTCGGCCAGCGTCGACAGGCCCTGGTTCGAGCCGACCCAGATCGTGCCGGCCGGATCGCGATGCAGCGCGTAGTGGAAGCCGCCGCGGCGGCCGCGGGCATCGCTGAAGGTGGTCAGCGGCCCCGGCCACAGCCGATTCAGGCCGGCCCCGGCCGTGGTCGCCCACAGCACGCCCTTGCGGTCGGCGGCGACCGCCGTCACCGTGTCGCTGGACAGGCCCTGCGAGGAGTCGAGCACCTCGATGCGCTCCCCGCGCAGCCGCGCCAGCCCGCCCCCGGCGGTGGCCAGCCAGATGCCGTCGTCGGTCACGGCGATCCCGCGCACCACCGAGTTCGGCAGTCCCTCGGCCAGTCCGATCATCGAGAAGCCGCCGTCGCGGTCGATGATGACCAGCCCCAGTCCGCGCGTGCCGATCAGCAGCCGGCCGTCGCGGTCCCGCTCCAGACTCCAGACGTGGACGCCGCCGAGTCGCGGATCCAGCAGCTGGAACTCGCCGTCGACCACCCGAAAGGCGCCGCCGACGCCACCGGCCACGATGCGCCCGTCGGCATCGTCGATCGCGGTCAGCACCGAGCGACCGCGGGCGACCGCGCTCAACGCGGGTGGTTCGATGTCCAGCTGCAGGGCGTACAGGCCGAGCTGACTGGCGACGAGCAGGCGTCGACGATCGCTCGTCAGGCGGATCTGCACCGGCCGCATCCCGTCGGGCAAGGGCAGCCGGAAGACCGCGTCGCCGCGGATCCGCGTCAGGCCGCGGCGCATGCTGGAGATCCACAGATCGCCGTTGGGGGCTTCCAGTCCGGCGTAACCGCCATCGAAGGCCGCGGCCTCGGGGCGTGGATAAGGCGGTGGTGCGAAGCGATGCCCGTCGAACAGCAGCGGCTCGCCGCGGGTGCCGACCAGCAACACCCGGCCATCGGCCAGCGGCGTTGCCTGCAACAGCGATTCGGGCGTCAGCCCCTGCGCCGCGGTGTAGCGCTCGACCCGGTAGCTGCGCAGCTCGACAGCGGGAGCCATCAACGGCAGCAGTAGCAGCAGGAGCAGCAGTCGCACCTTTGCACCCGCGGTACCCATCCAGCCTCCGATCCCCGATCGGCAGCCAGTATGCGCTGCGCGTGCAGACACAGTGAAGCCGCGCCCGGGTTTCCAGGGAGCGCCGACGTCTGCGCCGGCGTCCCCGCTGCTCAGCCGAACAGATCCCGCGCCGCCCGCACCGGCGCGTAGCTCAGTCGATGCTCGGGGCAGGGGCCGTGGGCGCGCAGCGCGGCGAGGTGCTCGGCGGTCGGGTAGCCCTTGTGCTTCGCGAAGCCGTACTGCGGGTAGCGCTGGTCCAGCTCGATCAGCCCGGCATCGCGGACGGTCTTGGCGAGGATTGAGGCGGCGCTGATGGCGGGCTGACTGGCGTCGCCGCCGACGATGGCGCGGGCCGGCAGCGTCAGGCCCTTCGGCAGCTGGTTGCCGTCGATCAGCGCGAACTCGGCGGCCGGGCTCAGTGCGGCGAGCGCGCGGACCATGCCGGCCATCGTCGCGGCGAGGATGTTCAGCTGGTCGATCTCGGCGGCGCTGACCTCGATCACTGCATGCGCCAGTGCGCGTTCGCGGATCAGCTCGGCCAGTTTCTCGCGACGCTTCGCGGTCAGCGCCTTCGAGTCGGCCAGCCCCGCAATCGGCCGGGCCGGATCGAGGATCACCGCGGCGACCACCACCGGGCCGGCCAGCGGGCCGCGGCCGGCTTCGTCGACCCCGGCGGTCAACACCGGCAGGGCGTCGGCGCTCATGCGGGGGTGCGGCGGGCGGCCAGCAGGGCCGTGACCGCGTCGGCGGCGCGTGCATCCGCGTCCTGCTTCAGCGACACGTGCATGGCGCGGTACTCGGCGATCAGTTCCGGGTCGGGCGGCCGGGTCAGCATCGCCTCGACCATCGGCAGCAGCGTCTCGACCGTGACCTGTGCCTGCGCGCGCTCCGGCACCAGAAAGTCCCCGGCCAGCTGATTCGGCAGCGAGAACCACCGCGTCTTCAGCAGATTGAAGCGGGTGGCCAGCCAGTAGGTCAGCGGATGCAGCTTGTAGGCGACCAGCATCGGCTTCTTGGCCAGCGCGGCCTCCAGCGTCGCGGTGCCCGAGGCGATCAGCACCGCGTCGGCTGCCTGCAGCACCGACTGCGCCTGGCCTTCGATCAGCACCACGCCATGCTCGGGCCGGATCAGCGCGCGGAACTGTTCCAGACAGCGCGGGCTGGCCATCGGCGCGACCACGGTCAGTTTCGGCAGCCGCTGTTTGAGCTGCCGGGCGACTTCGAGGAACACCGGCCCGAGCCGGCTGATCTCGCCAGCCCGCGAGCCGGGCAGCAGCGCCAGCACCCGGCCCTCGATCGGCAGACGCAGCAGCGCGCGCGACGCGTAGACCGCCGGTTCCATCGGCAGCTGCTCGGCCAACGGATGGCCGACGAACACCGCCTCGACGCCGTGGACCTCGTACAGCGCCGGCTCGAAGGGGAACAGGCACAGCACCAGATCGGCGCTCTGGCCGATCTTCGCGGCGCGCGACTGCCGCCAGGCCCAGATCGACGGGCTGACGTAGTGCACGGTGGGCACGCCGCGGGCTTTCAGCACCCGCTCGATGCCGAGGTTGAAGTCCGGCGCGTCGATACCGATGTAGACGTCCGGCCGCCAGGCGGCCAGTTCGGCATGCAGCCGCTTGCGCAGCCGCAGGAGCCGCGGCAGGTGGGCCAGCACCTCGGCCAGCCCCATCACCGCCAGCTCTTCGGCCTCGGCCCACAGCAGCTGACCGGCATCGGCCATCCGCGGGCCGCCGATGCCGGCGAACTCGGCGTCGGGAATGCGTTCGCGCAGTGCATGGATCAGGCCCGCGCCGAGCGTGTCTCCGCTGGCTTCACCGGCGACGAGGGCGATGCGCACCGGCTTATGGCCTCAGATGGGTGCGCACGTCGATCAGCTCCGGGAAGAAGCACAGATCGAGCGCCTGCTTCAGAAAGCTCACCCCGGCCGAGCCGCCGGTGCCGCGGCGGAAGCCGATGATCCGTTCCACCGTCTTCAGATGGCGGAAGCGCCAGAGCTGGAAGCTCTCCTCGACGTCGATCAGCTTCTCGCAGGCGTCGTACTCGCCCCAGAACTGGGTGGGCGTCTCGTAGATGGTGCGAAACACCGGCAGCAGCCGCTCGTCGCGCACGGTGGGCTGGGTCCAGTCGCGCTGCTGGCGATCCACCGGGATCGCGTGGCCGCGGCGGCCGAGGTAGCGCAGGAAGGCGTCGTACAGGCTCGGCGATTCCAGCACCGCCTTCAGCCGCGCCTGCTGCTCGGGCGCGTAGTCGAAGACCTTCAGCATGTCGGCATTCTTGTTGCCGAGCAGGAACTCGACGATCCGGTACTGCAGCGACTGGAAGCCGCTGGACGGCCCCAACGCGTCGCGAAATTCGAGGTACTCGCTGGGGGTCAGCGTCTGCAGCACCGACCACTGCTCGAACAGCTGGCGCTGGATGTGCTTGACCCGCGCGAAGATCTTCAGGCACGGGTGCAGCCGGTCCGCCTCCAGGTGGGCGATCGCCGACGTCAGCTCGTGGATCACCAGCTTGAACCACAGCTCGCTGGTCTGGTGCTGGATGATGAAAAGCAGCTCGTCGTGATGCGGCGGCGCCGAGCGCGGGTGCTGGGCGGAGAGGATCTGGTCCAGCCCGAGGTAGCGGTCGTAGGTCAGCCGCTCGTGCAGGTCCAGCGTCAGGCCGCCATCCAGCGGCCGGGTGTTGTCGGTGCTCATGGCGGGAGTGTAGGCGTTTCTCGAAAAACCCCGGGGCGGCCGCCGTGAATCCGTCAATTCCCGAGGCGCCGGGGCGACGTCGACCGGAGGCAACACGCGGCCCATGCCCGGTCGGCGCCCGCCCCGGCGCCGGTACATCGGCTTACCCTTGCGGCCTCGCTTCGGGAGCCCGCCATGCTGACCCTCTACACCGCCGCCACGCCGAACGGCCACAAGGTTTCGATCGCGCTGGAAGAACTGGAACTGCCCTACGACCTGCAAGTGCTGGAGCTGGCGAAGAACCAGCAGAAGCAGCCGGAGTTTCTGGCGATCAACCCGAATGGCCGGATCCCGGCCATCGTCGACCACGATGCCGAGGACTTCGCGGTCTTCGAATCCGGCGCGATCCTCGTCTATCTGGCGGAAAAGACCGGGAAACTCATGCCATCAGACGCGAAGGGGCGCTCGCGCGTCCTGCAGTGGCTGATGTTCCAGATGGCCGGCGTCGGGCCGATGATGGGACAGGCCAACGTGTTCTTCCGCTACTTCCCGGAGAAGATCCAGCCGGCCATCGACCGCTATCAGGGCGAGGTCCGCCGGCTGTTCGGCGTGCTGGACGGCCATCTGGCCACGCACGAGTACCTCGCCGACGACTACTCGATCGCCGACATCGCGACCTTTCCGTGGGTGCGCACGCACCGCTGGTCCGGGGTGCCGATCGACGACTTCGCCCATCTGCGCCGCTGGCTGGCCACGATCCGCGCCCGGCCGGCGGTGCAGCGCGGCCTGGAGCGGCCACCCTCGCAGTTGAAGCTGGACGAGAATGTCGATGAGGCCGACGTGGCCCGCTTCGTCCAGGGTGCCCGCAGCATGGTCGAGACCGGCAAGCGGTGAACTTTCACCCCGCGCGGCCGACAATGCCCGGATCCTTGCCCGTTTCGGTGCGCCGATGCTCGATCGACTGACTCCCCGCCTGTCCTTTGGCCTGATCGCCGCCGCCTGCGTCGGCCTGATGGGCTACGCGTACTACGCCGAACACGTGCTCGGCCTGTATCCCTGTCCGCTGTGCATGTTCCAGCGCGCCGCCGTGGTCGCGATCGGGGTGGCAGCGCTGATCGCCGCGATCCATGCACCGGGCCGGCTCGGCATCCGGCTGTACGGACTGCTGACGGCGACCTTTGCGGCGATCGGCGCCGCGATCGCCGGTCGCCACGTCTGGCTGACCACGCTGCCCGCCGATCAGGTGCCGGCCTGTGCGCCGCCGCTGGAAGTGATGATGCAGAGCTGGCCCTTCGCCAAGACGCTGATGACCGTGTTCCTGACCTCCGGCGACTGCGCCAAGATCGACTGGACCTTCCTCGGTCTGTCGATGCCGGCCTGGACGCTGATCTGGTTCATCGGACTGGGCATTTTCGTGCTCTGGCGCGTCTTCAGTTGGGCCCCCAGAGACCGCAACCGGGTGCCGATGTGGCCCGAGCGCGCCGGCACCCGTTGAGCGTCCACCGATGAAATACCTGCACACGATGGTCCGCGTCCGCGATCTGGACGCCTCGCTGCGCTTCTACGGCCTGCTCGGCCTGCAGGAAGTCCGGCGCATGGACAACCCGGCTGGCCGCTTCACGCTGGTCTACCTCGCCGCCCCCGGCGACGAGGACGCCCAGCTGGAGCTGACGTACAACTACGACGTCGAGGACTACGGCAGCGCCCGCAACTTCGGCCACGTCGCCTACGCGGTCGACGACATCTACGCGCTCTGCAGCCACCTGATGGCGAACGGCGTGACGATCAACCGCCCGCCGCGCGACGGCCGCATGGCCTTTGTCCGCTCGCCCGACCTCATCTCCATCGAACTGCTGCAGCGTAGCCCGGCCCTGCCGCCGGCCGAGCCTTGGGTTTCGATGGGGAATACCGGCAGCTGGTAGAGGGCTCACCAAAGCGTTCGGATCCCGAAGGCGTGGAGAGCGCCATCGTTGGTCACCAAGGTAGCGTCCTCGATCAGGGCTTGTGCGGCCAGCATGCGGTCGAAGGGATCGCGGTGTGCCTGTGCGAAGCCGCCGGCCAGCAGCGCATGGGCGTGCGTCATCGGCAGCAGTGTGAACCGATCAGCTTCCAGCAGCGATCCGAATCCTGACAGCAGTCGCTCGACGCCGCTCAACTTGCCGAGCCGCGCCTTGGTTGCGATCTCCCAGGCACTGGCCGCACTGACCAGCACCTCGTGATCGGTTCGTCGGATTGCGGCACGCGCTGCGGTTGAGAGGCGGTCGTCATCGGCGTACCACCACAACAGCGTATGGGTATCCAGCAGCAGTTTCACAATGTCCGGCCCAACGTCATTCGCCGGACCATGCTGATAGCTCGGCGTCAGGCAGCGGATCGAAGAAGCCGGTATCGCGAATCTCGGGGATCCGGCCCGGCTCTCGGGCCGTAATGGCAGGAGCCAGCGGCATCAGCCTTGCATAAGGCTTGCCTGCCTTGGCCAGAATGATCTCCTGCCCGGCGTGGGCCTGTTCCAGCAGCTTCGACAGGTGGGTTTTGGCGTCATGGACGTTGATCACGACCGACATGGCGGCGCCCTCGATGGATTAGTCCAATAGTCTAGTCCAGTGGGTTCGGAAGCTTGCTGCCCTCACCCCAACCAGGGCGCCAGCGCCTCCGGATCAAGGCCATGCCGCCGGATCGCGTCACTGACGCTGGCCCGCGGCACCCGGCCGTCATCGGCCAGCGCGGACAGCGCCGCAACCTCCACATGCGCGCGGTCGATCTCGAAGAATCGACGCAGTTCGGCGCGGCTGTCGCTGCGGCCGTAGCCGTCGGTGCCGAGCGCGTGGAAGGGCGCTGCGAGGTACGCGGCGATGCTCTGCGGCCAGGCCACGCTCCAGTCGCTGACCGCGAGGATGGGTGCCGCGCCCGGCAGGCAGGCGTCGAGGTGGCTGCGCCGCGCCGGGGCCTCCGGGTGCAGCCGGTTCCAGCGCCGCACCGCGCGGGCTTCGCGCTCCAGCTCGCTGTAGCTGGTGGCGCTCCAGACCTCCACCGCGACACCGGCCGCGGCGAGCGCCTCGGCGGCGGCCAGCGCCTCGACCAGCAGCGTGCCGGAGCCGAGCAGCCGCAGGTCCGCCGTGTCCTCGACCGCGCGCACGCGATGCAGGCCGCGCACCACGTCGGCGGCCGAGCCGGCCGGTAGCGCCGGCTGCGGCTGGTTCTCGTTCATCAGCGCGACGTAGTAGAAGACATCTTCCTGCCGCTCCAGCATCGCCGCGAGGCCGTCGGCCAGGATCGCCGCCAGTTCGCCGGCGCTGGCCGGGTCGTAGACGCGGCAGCTCGGCACCTGCGCGGCGTAGATCAGGCTGCTGCCGTCCTGATGCTGCAGGCCTTCGCCGCTCAGGGTGGTGCGGCCCGCCGTGGCGCCGAGCAGGAAGCCGCGGGCGCGCTGGTCGGCGGCGGCCCAGATCAGGTCGCCGACCCGCTGGAAGCCGAACATCGAATAGAAGATGTAGCAGGGCAGCATGGCGAGCCCATGCGTCGCGTGACTGGTCGCCGCGGCGGTCCACGATGACAGCGCGCCGGCCTCGCTGATGCCTTCTTCCAGAATCTGACCGTCGCGCGCCTCGCGGTAGGCGAGGATCGAGCCGATGTCCTCCGGCTCGTAGCGCTGGCCGACGTTGCTGTAGATGCCGATCTGCCGGAACAGCGAGGCCATCCCGAAGGTGCGCGCCTCGTCGGCGACGATCGGCACCACCCGCGGCCCGAGTGCCGGGTCCTTCAGCCAGTTGCCGAGCATCCGCACGAAGGCCATCGTCGTGCTGATCTCGCGGCCGGCCTCGGCCTCGGCGAAGGCCGCCCAGCCCGACGCCGGCGGTGGCGTGATCGACGCGGCGGTGTCCTGTCGAGCCGGCAGAAAGCCGCCCAGTGCCTGCCGTCGTGCGTGCAGATAGGCCAGTTCCGGGCTGCCCTCGGCCGGCTTGCAGAACTGCATCGCGGTGGCCTGCGCGTCGTCCAGCGGCAGGTTGAAGCGATTGCGGAAGGCGATCAGCTGCGCGGCGTCGAGCTTCTTCTGCTGGTGCGTGGTCATCCGGCCCTGACCGGCCTCGCCCATGCCGTAGCCCTTCTTGGTCATGGCGAGGATCACGGTCGGCCGGCCGTCCGGCTGGCAGGCGGCGTGATAGGCGGCATGGATCTTCACGAGGTCATGGCCGCCGCGCTTCAGCCGGTCGATCTGCTCGTCGGTCAGCCCCTGCGCCAGCGCCTTGAGCGCCGGGTTCTGGCCGAAGAAATGCTCGCGGTTGTAGCGACCGTCCTTGGCCGCGAAGGTCTGGAACTGGCCGTCCACCGTCTGCGCGAAGGCCCGGACCAGCGCGCCGTCGGCATCGCGGGCAAACAGCCCGTCCCAGTCCGAGCCCCACAGCAGCTTGATCACCCGCCAGCCGGCGCCGGCAAACAGCGCCTCCAGCTCGTCGACGATCCGGCCATTGCCGCGCACCGGTCCGTCCAGCCGCTGCAGATTGCAGTTCACCACCCACACGAGGTGATCCAGCCCCTCGCGCGCGGCCAGCGTCAGTGCCGACATGCTCTCGGGCTCGTCCATCTCGCCGTCGCCGAACACGCCCCAGACCCGCCGACCCTGTTCCGGCAGCAGCCCGCGGTGTTCCAGATAGCGCAGGAACCGCGCCTGATAGATCGAATTGATCGGGCCGATGCCCATCGAGCCGGTCGGGAACTGCCAGAAGTCCGGCATCAGCCACGGGTGCGGATAGCTGGATAGCCCGCGCGCCCCGGCGCGGCGCGCCACCAGCTCGCGCCGATAGTGAGCGAGGTCGGCCTCGCCAAGCCGCCCCTCCAGAAAGGCCCGCGCATACACGCCCGGCGCCGAATGCGGCTGCAGAAACACCAGATCGCCGCCGAACTCGGCCTGGCGAGCGCGGAAAAAGTGATTGAAGCCGACCTCGAACAGATCCGCCGCGCTGGCGTAACTGGCGATATGTCCGCCCAGCGCCCCGTCCCCGGCATTCGCCCGCGCCACCATCGCCAGCGCATTCCAGCGCATCAGCGAGGCCAGCCGCTCCTCCAGCGCCAGATCCCCCGGAAAGGCCGGCTGCGCCTCGACCGGTATCGTGTTGACGTAGGCGGTGTTGCGCGGTGGCTCCCAACCGATCCGCGGATCCCTCCCGCGCGCGGCCAGCAAGTCCAGCAACTCCCGCACCCGCCCCGGCCCCTCGCGCTGACGAATCGCCTCCAGCGCTTCCAGCCATTCGCGGCTTTCCTCGGGATCGCGGTCAGGCAGGGCAGGGTGGCTCATGGCGGCGGGTCGCGGACAGGGGCGGCGAGCATGCCCGGCGGGTGGGTGGGCGGGAAGCATTCGGCGTCCGCCCTTTTCAGCCCCGGCGAATCCGGATGCCCGAATCCCGGGTTTCAATCGGCCCGGAGGTCGGCTTCGCTGCGGATCAAGCCGTCCAGCGCATCCGGGTAAAGAAAACACCGGTAGGTCGATTCCCATTCGGTGTTGTCGGGATGTGCCCATTTCCATCGGCGCATGCGGGTCGTCACCTCAAGATGCCCCTTTGCGGTCGCGGAGATCAACAAGGCAAACGCGGCACAGGTGGATTCGATGTTGGCGCTACCGGTCAAATTCGTGCGGATCGACCTTGCTTTTTCGCAAAAATCCAGCAAATCATCGCGGCGAAAGGAGAGTTCGCTCGCAAAGCGAAGCTCACCCGCATCAACCGCCACCCTGCCCATGCAAATGCTGGAATCCCCACGGGCCTTGGTGGGTAGATTGAAATTGATCCCCGGCGATCCGCCGATGACGAACTTGATTTTGCTCATGTGGTCGAGGCCGTGGGAAGCTGCGCGACAGTATTCATGGGTCGATCAATCCTGCTTGAAGCTGAGCCGGACCCTGCCTTCATCTTGATATGCGAATTCCAAACGGCTCAGGTTGGCACTGTGAGCCGAACTCCACGAAAGGATTCGCTTTGTTGCAATGCCGCACTCCGGCGATCACCGAGATCGACCAGTGCATCAAGCACCCGCAGCAGCTTGCGGGCCAGAGTAGTTGGTAGCGGATGCTGTCGATCAGCGTGCGCCTGCACCAGTGCTGCGAGCGCCGCCGGTATCGATGTTCCCTTCCATCCCGTCGGCAGTTGCCCATCGACGAGCTGCACCAGTACTTGGTCGGCGAATATGTCGGCCGGATAGGCGGCGCCGGCGCGTTCGCAGAGTTTGACGAACTGGTGCGCGACGTAAGGGTGCCAGCCGGCAACACGAACCATGCGGTCAACCAGTGGCATCACTTGGCGAAGATCATTCCAGACGCCATTGGCGAAGCGCGTCGCGTCGGCGGTATGATCGACGACGACGAACATCAAAGAGTCGACTATTTTTGCCAGCTCGTAGCCTTCCATTCGCGCGTCATCGAAAGGCGAACGGCGCAAATTGCCGTGCTCCAGCGTTCGTTCGAGCACAGCCTGAAGCAAATGCAGAGTTTTGTCGTGAACCTCTGGCGCATCGAGGACTTCGTTGCAGACCAATGAAAGCGTGAACGGTGCGAGGAGCCGCATCGCGATGTCATCAGGCTGCGCCAGGACTGGTCGCAGCAGCCTCTGCAAGATTTTGTCGGCCGGGAGATAGTGGGCAACGCCGGCCAACATCCGGCCCAGCTGATCCTCCCATTCGTACAGGCTCCCATCCCTGCGTTCACGGTTCAGATCCTTTCGCCAGGCTGGGTTGACCGTGTCGAGCGTCCAGCCGATGAAGGCTTCAATCGCATCAACGTAGCTTGCAGCAGCTGCGCTTGCCATGACCGCCGCGACAGGGACGCTCTGCAAGACACTTGCGGCATAACTGGCGTCCCAGTTGTCGTCGCTCCGCCGCCACCCACCGACTTCTTCCCGGTGAAGGGTCGGCAAATTCCCAACGTCCCCTTTGGCCTGCACCCACGAAGGCATTGGGTAGACCCAAGCAGGCAGTGGTCCTTGTGCGCGGTACTCATCGAGTGCGGTGACTACTTTCGCAGCCCGGTGGCTCATTGTCGCCTGCCTGCGTGCCTCGGTGTCGAGTTGGTGCCTCTCTGGACCACCTATGAACTGCGCCAACCGCAGCCCGAGATTCAAGCCACACCAAGCAAAGCGCGTGTCGCGCTCCCAGCAAGCGGCGACGCCAGATAGCGCGACCACCGAAACCACTTTGAGCGGATGCGCGATCAAGCGATAGATCGCATCATGGTCAGCAGGAGAACCGCGGCCCGACTGGAGACGCGCAGCCAACGCATGTGCCACGAAGATTTTCGGGTGCCAAGGGATAACCGATTCGGCAAACGTGTGTTCGGACATCTCTTCCTGCGCAGCACCCAAGCGCTCGATAGTGGTGTTAGCCCAATCCTCATGCCGGCTGACATTAGCGAAGCAGATCACGGCCGCAGCCGTTCCCGCGATCGCACCTTCCGTGACCCTGCCGCCCGACATCAGCGACGTCGATTGCTCTTCGACAATCCCTTGAGCCAGCTCCTTCGCACGGCCAACGGCATCGTCCAACGAGAAGCCCGGTGCCCATTGGCGTGCCTTGAAACACTTCTCCACCCACATCCATAACTCCAGCTCGCGCGCCAGCAGCGCATGGTCCTGAAGGATGGCTTGCACCTCGGGCGCTTGGTGTCGCGGACCGTTCATCGAGATCTGGATCACGTCGTTGCGACCAGGGACAGGCTCTGCGGTGTAGTTCTCCGCGTGTCCCCGCTCGGACCATAGTTCGGCCGTGTTTCGGAGGGCGGCTACATGCTCGGGGTCCTGCGCCTCTTCCTGATAGGCGAATTCCAGCCGGTTCGGGAAGTCGTCGAGCGCTGCGCGACATGCGTCTCGCAAGGTTGGGTCGTTTCCAAGGACGAAGAGCGGGACCAGATCGCGCAGTTCCCAGCGGCGCGACATGATCTGGCTACTGTCGGTCACTGCTTGCCGGTGTATCCGGTCAGGGCGCGTGTTCTCGAAGCCGACCAATTCGGCGCTATGCAGTTGATGCTCTTCAACCACTCGCCGCAGGTCGAGCCTCCACAGGCGCAGGCTGCGCAGCAAAGCAAGGCTCGTGAGCGACACCTGCTTGGCTCGCAAGACAAGGTGCACGGCGATCCCTAGAACGCCGATGCTGGTGTGCCCTGCCAAGAGTTGCTGCAACACGCCTTCCAACGGGCGTCCTGCATCCAGCTGCGCAATGGCCCATCGCTCCAGCGTCATCAATGCGCATTCCACAGCTTGCGGTCCGTGATGGCCGCGGAACCAGAAGTAATGCTGGTCCGCGCCCCAGAACTCCTGTTGCCCCCACGGGAACGCAACGACCAGAGGCAATGGCGTCGGTTGGCCATGGCAGTGCCGGTGCAACTGACGCCATGCGGTGACGGCGTGGTTCGTCAAATCACGGATCAGCCCCAGCGCCGTCACGGGATCGTGCGTGATCAGCGAGTGGAATGGTTCGCGCAGTGGCGAAGCGGGGAAGTAGCCCTGAAGGTAGGCGCCGATCGAAAGCCGATCCCAATCGTGCTCGGAGAACGAGTTATGCATGATTGGTGCGCTGGAGAGCAGAAACTTTTCCACTCGTGATCGCCGTTCCGGCGGGATCGCTTCAATTTCCTCACGTTGGCGACGCGCCTCACGCGCTTCTCGACGCCACCGTTCTGAGGTGGCATCTGGCAGCTCTTCCATAAGCCAATGCCTTGAAACCTGCGAGAGCTGCACAGGATGGGTCTGCGCCAGTGTTGGCGCGTAGTCCATTATCTCGCCGAACTTACGATCGCGCCAGGGCGTGATCGTCTCGACCTTCTTGAGATAAGCATCCACCACATCGGGATAGGCTCGCGCTGCGCGCAAAACCAATACGCGCAGTTCCTTCTCCAGTTGCGTTGGTGCGCGCACGCGCACCGGGTCATTGTTCAGCAGCCCTTGGTACCTATGGCGGCGCTCCACATGCTCGTCCTCGATAGCATGCAACCAAGTCACGCACTGCGCCACGATGCGCTCTGACACGGGATTAGGGAAGTCCGCGCAAGCGACCTGCCAGGTTTCAAACAGGGTGACGAGGTCCCGCAAAAGTGCGTCAGGGATTGACTCGGCCAGTCCGGTCACCCAGATGAGTAGCCGTCTCCATGCCGCGAAGTCCGAAGGCCAGCCCAATCGTTCTGCGGTACGAATGCGCTCAGCGGAGTCCATATCTTTGCCAAGGGCTCCGGATAGCACCAGCGGATTGGGTGTCGTTTTCTCCGCCTGCATCCATACCAAGAGCTTTCCGAATCGCCGGTGCCCGTCTGCGGTCATTGACGCAGTGAACACGTCGGCACGCTCAGCGAATCGTGGACTGAAGACGGGCGCTACGAGCCAAGCTCGCAGCCACTGCGGCCGTAACTGTGCGCGCTCGAGCAAATTGAGCTCGCGAGGCCACTGATCGGCGAGTGGATATGTCGCCTGCGACAGCAACTCCACAACCCGCGCGAGCCCAGGCGGCTCACCAACCGCAGTCAGGGTTGCAATCCAGTCGTCGCCCTCGTCAAGTAGCAGGTGGAGAAACGACCACTCGAAGAAGATGTCGTGACTGAATTGAGCGGTATGACCGAGGCGCACCTGCTGAACTAGGCCGTCCTCCTCCAGCGCCGGCAGCACGTCCTGTGTCGCCGTAGACAGGTCACGGATCCGCAGATTGCGACCAAGGTCCGGCGCGCTGCGCTGAGACAACTCGATCAGCGCGCGCTGACGCGCAAGGGTCTGAGGCGCATGAGCATCGTAGCCGCCGCGCTTCCACCAGGCCTCCACAAGATCCACTTCCGACTGCGGCGCAAAGCCGGAGGGGTACGCTGCGCGTGTGAATCCCCGCGCCAGCACCGCGGCGAAGAACGGACGTCGTGCCAGTGTTTGGGCGCGCTCGTTTCCACCTGTCAGAAGTGGCCGCAGGGCTGGCAGCGAATCTGCGAGCAGTCTGGCCTCGTCGTCCGTCAGGTTCTCCACGTCGACATAGCCCACGCCGTCGCCGGCGAGCCATGCAGGATGCACCCAGTTACGCAGAGGTTCGATGCCGGTATCACGCGCGGTGGCGACCACACGCCAGTCGGACAGCGCCGGGTTCGCCAGAAGCTGGCCGAGCAGGTCGGTCACGATCGCGCGCTGCTCTGGCGCGATACGGTCCAGGCCATCGATGATCATCGTGGCCTGCCCAGTGGCCGCGACTTCGACGAGCAGCGTCTCAATCGAAGTCGTCGACAAGCCCATTGCCCGGGCGTGCTCCGCCCAGCTGCGTCCAGTGAGCCGATTTGCGGAGAGGAACAAGGTCGTGCCGTCACCATCCAGTTCTTGCAGCAGATCACGCAACAGCACCGTCTTGCCGGTGCCGGGCAGGCCCTTGATGAGCGTCAGGCGGTGCGCCGCCATCTGAGCGTCGAGTTGGTCGCGCAGGCTCTGGCGCCTCAGGTGCGTCCCGCCAATGTCGTCGGCTTGTTGGGCAAGCCAGTGGCGAGTGCTTTCGCGCAGGGCTTGCATGTCGCTGGCAAATGCAGGTGCCCCCGTAAAGCGCCAGCCCTGCAGCGCACGCATCAGCGATGCGCGGGTGTGTACGGCGCTACGCCCCGCTCCGTTGCGAGCCAACTGGCACAGCAGGTTCCACAAGTCGCCGGCACGCGCGACGTGCGTCGACGCCAGCACCTGCTGCAGCCTGGCAGTAGCGTGGGCTTCGTCGGTCGAACCGGCGTGCAGGAAGTCAAACCGGATCAGCACGAGGTGCGAAAGGAGGCGGTAAAGATCGTCGTCGGAGAGTGGCGTACCGTTATCTCGCGCAACCATTCGAATGGCTTCGACTACAGCGCGATGAGCGGCGGAGGCATTGCCGCCCTCGACAAACCTTTCCACGAAAGCCGCAGTCGTGTCGGACGCCCGCGCCCATTCGCACACGGTCGAGAAATCTCTGGAAGTCTTTTCTGCAACCGAGCCTGTGATCGCTCCGACACGGTCCACGTGCTCGCGAAAGTCGGGCTTCTGCAGCGTCTGCCAGCTGCGCTGGATCACATCTCGGAAGTCGCTATTGGTCTCCGCGTCTGAGATGGTGAGTGAACGCTTGACCTGCAGCGACAGCCGCATGATGGTTCCGTCGGCCAAAGAGCTGGCATCGACGATCACGTCATCCAACGGTTCGCCGAAATCGGCCTGCTGCTGAGCGACGCGCTGCACGATCCTCGCGTCTAGGGCGGCAGCTGTTGTGCCGGCAATCATGGCCGCCAGATAATGTGCGGTGACTGCGTCTTCGTAAGTGAATCCGGCGCCACCAGTGAGTTCAGATGAAGACATGCTGCGCTCGTATTTTTCGTCCGACGGTTAATGTTGGAGCCTTGAGCGTAGCCATGTTTTCTGCGAACTCACGGCGCCGGAAGCAGCTTGTAGCGACTAGTTTCGCTACGTCATCGCTCCGGGCATACGCTGGGTGTTACCGACTCGTGGTGCAGCGTGTCATGAATGTACTGTCGACCTTGATCCAAGAAGCTGAGCATCGGGCGCGAGCCATCCAACATCCCACTCCTCGCGGATGCACGGAGGGTCTCCAGTATCGGCCGGATCGCGGGCCCCGAATGGGTGGCCTCCTAGTCGCGGGGCTGCTGCTGACCCTGTCTGCTGCGGCACAGTACCCGGACGACACCGGCCAGACCAACTGCTACGACGTCAGTGCCGGCATGACCATGGCCTCCTGCAGCGCGCCGGATCCGGAGGCCAGCGGCTTCCAGGCCTACACCCGCAGTGAGGCGAGGGCGGGTGAAATCGAGCGGAGGGGAAGTGCTGAGGCGGCGACGGCAGCTGCTCGCGACTACACCAAGATCGCCAATGACGGCAGCGCGTTGCCGGCGTCGGCAGAGCTGGGAAGCAAGCCCGGCGACTGGGGTTGCACCCGTGACAACACCACCGGGTTGATCTGGGAGGTGAAAACCACGATCGGCCTGCGTAATCAGAGCCACACTTACACTTGGTACGACGCCAACGATGGCGCTGCCGGTACGATCGGTACCGCCAAAAACTGCGGCGGCACCCTGATCCATTGCAACACGACCGCCTATCGTGACGCGATCAACGCGCTGGCCGGCGCCGCGCGGCTGTGCGGCGCCACCGACTGGCGCTTGCCCACCGGGAAGGAACTGAGCGGGCTGGTGCAGGCAGATCCGACCTCGGGAGCCGCGATTGACATGACCTGGTTCCCGAACAGCGTGAGCAGTGTGTACTGGACTGGAGAAAGCATCACCGCCAGCACCGCCGTCGCTTGGTTCGTCAGCTTCGACGGTGGCCTCATGGTGACCAGTGACAAGGATGTCGTCCAACTCGTGCGCTTGGTGCGGGGCCGACATTGACTCGATATGTTTCCCTTGCTGGGCAAGAAGGGCGCAGGTCGTCCTCCGAGGCTCAGCCGCGATCAACTCGCCGCCGGGCGTAAGCTGTGCCCGTCCGATCCTTGGGAGTCAGCTGATGCAGCGCGTCATGATGGAGTCGTCGGCCCCGATCAGCGAGGCCGAGTATCTGGAGGGCGAGGCCCTGAGCCCGGTCAAGCACGAGTACCTCGAGGGTGCGGTGCGGGCGATGGCTGGTGCGTCGATCCGGCACAACCGGATCAGCCTGAACCTGGTGGTCGGCTTTCGCCAGCACTCCCGCTGTCGGGTGCTGGCCATGGACGTCAAGGTGCAGGCCCCCGGCGCCTACTACTACCCCGACGTGCTGCTGTCCTGCGCCGAGGAGACCGACCCGTACGTCGAGCGCGAGCCCTGCCTGATCGCCGAGGTGCTGAGCCCGAGCACCGAAGTCACCGACCGCACCGAGAAACTCCGGCGCTATCGGCGGGTGCCCAGCCTGCAGGCGTATCTGCTGGTCGATCAGGAGGCGCCGCGGATCGAGGTGTATCGCCGCGCGGGCGAGCTGTGGGTGTACGAGATGCTGGAGGGTGCCGGCGAGTTGGCACTGCCGTGCCTGGATCAGCCGCTGTCGCTGGCTGCGGTCTACGAGGGCATCGGCTTTCCGGCCGGCGAGGCGGAGTCCGCAGGAATCACTTGATTTCGGAGCTGAGATGAGTTCTGGCGCAGGCATGCCACTCGTTTGTTGGTGGATTTGGCTGGCCGGATGGAAATGGCTTGGCGTCGATCACGCTTCACCGCACAGGTATGGAGCATATGCAGGCTCATTCAATTGACGATGATTCAATTCAATGCGCCGGTTTTCCTGATGAACTCCGCCAGGGCGATCGCGATGTCTCGATAACCTTGTGCATTGGGATGGACGCGGTCGGATTTTCGGCTGGTGTCGGCCAGCACGTCGGGAAGGATGCGGTCTTCCAGTGGCAGCTTGTATCGAAGCGCCAATTCCTCATAGACCGGATGTGCATTCAGACCTGCCAGCGAGATTTCCGGCACTCCCACCAGAATGACGGGGATGTTGCGCTTGCGCAGCTCGGTGAGCATGGCGTCCAGGTTGTCACGCATTTGCTGCGGACTTTGCCGACGCAACAGATCGTTGCCCCCCAGACAGAGGATGACGAGGTCATGGTCGCGTTCTTCCAACACCTTCGGTAACCGTGCCAGGCCCTCCGCCGTGGTCTCTCCGGGGATGCCGGCATTGATCACCGTGCGTCCGATCAGCGACTGCAACACCGCAGGATAGGATTCTTCTCGTGCAGCACCGGTGCCGTAGGTGAGGCTATCGCCAAAGGCCAGCACCACGGCATCCGAGGCGAGCGGCAGAATGAAAGGTGGATTGGCGTGGTTGCCCTGGTTGCGTGCGAGCAGCACCAGCATCATCACCGCTGCCAGTGCCATCGCAGCCTTGAGTGCGTTGCTGATCCGTGGTGAGCTTTGGATGATCCGGGGGTTGGACAAGTGGGTCTCCACGTTGAATTTCAGGAATCCGGAACTGGCTCTTTTCCTGCAAATAGATGACTACGCTGACTGCTTCAGCGCGGTGACTTCGATCTCGATCTTCATTCGCGGATCGGCGAGTCCCGCAGAGATCATCATCGCGGCTGGCCTGACCGAGCCGAAGTACTTCCGCAAGATTGGCCAGCACTTCGGGAACTCGCTGCCATCGGGCAAGACGTAGGTCACCCGGACAACGTCGTTCAGGCTTGATCCCGCTTGTTCAAGTGCGGCAGCGATGTTCTTCAGGCACTGGTCTGTCTGCGTCTCAAGATCCTCAGAGATGGTCATGGTCGCATAGTCGAATCCCGTGGTTCCGGAGACAAATACCCAGTCACCTTGCACCACTGCCCTGCTGTAGCCGATCTCGCTTTCAAAGGAAGAGCCCGAGCTGATGAAGATTCGCTTCATTTGATTCTCTCCGAAGTTGAATGTCATTGGGTGTGGCGGTCGGCAATCTCCGACGCCGGGTCAGTCGGCAAAACGGAGCCCGCTTGCGAGCGCTTTTGCGGCCAGGTGCAGGACTTCCGAAGCAATCAACCCGTTGAGATCGGCTGGCCACAATTCCAGATGGTTGGCTTATTCCTCAACTATTTCCGAGTGGCCTGACGATCTGTCGCCGGACAACCATTGCCACTCTTCCTTGAAACGCAGCTTGCCTCCGTCAATCAACTCTGGAGTTGAAATGCAGGTTCCGATCATGAGATCGCCGCGTCGATTGATGTGGTGGTATCGCATATCGAGCTGGCCTGATTCCAGGACTTTTGCCACAAGATGACCTCTGACGATATCGCCACCTTCATAATCGGCCCAGACGATGTCGTTCTGCTGGTGATAGAAGAATCTTGTTTCCGTGCCGACTTCGCCATTTTCGGTGTTTTTTGCCGACCGAAATATCTTCCCTTCGAGATCGAATTCCATGCGGGCTCCATGAATGCAAAGCGTGGAAGTGCGGGGCGCTGCGCGGCACCGTCGAGCGGCGTCCATCGACTATAGGATTGAACGCCGCCAGTCCGCGACAAGTGTCCGCGACCGCAGACGTCGGGCAGTGAAAGCCCGGTCAACGCGCTGGGCGACGCGGTACGGGCGCGTCCGCAGGCTGGTGCGGGGGTCGGCATCCCGGACTCCGCTGGAGTGGCGTCGCGACGATAGGGCGCCCCGTGGTGCCCTGCGTAGACCCACCAACGGAGCAAACGATGGAGCCACGATGGACTACGCGCTGTTGCGGTCGACGCGCGAGGGCCGCCCAAGTGAGGCTCAGCTCACTTCGCCACTAATGCCGCGATCGCGCGCTCGCGCGCGGCATCCCGAGGCAGTTGCGCCAGCGCCTCGCGCAGCTGCGCCACCGCCGCGTCGCTTCGCGCAGTGCGGCCAAGTCGATCGGCAGCCGCGGCCATCGCGCCGATGTGCGCCTCTGGATCCGGATTCGACTGGCTTTTCGGCACCAGCCAGTCGGGCTGAGTCGAGATCTCCGCGGCGCTGATCGTGATCGCTTTCTCCAGCCAGGCATTCCACTCCGGTCTGCGCACGGCATCCGGCGCGTGGCGCATGAACTCGATGGCGCCGTGTCGGAACACCGGATGGTTGGTGGTTGTCGTCAGCTCGAGCTGGCGCTGCAGGCCGGGTACCTTCAGCGCGTATTCGATCACCAGATCGCGTTCGGGTCCGGCCGCCAGATCCGGCAGGCTGGTCACGAACACCCATAGCGGCGTATCCGGGCTGTATCCCGAATAGTCCTCGCGGCGGCGCTCGACCGACGTCAGCGCGTTGCGCCGTGCATCCTCGGCATCGCGCACGTCCTGCTCCGCTTGCGCGCGCGCTGCGTTGGCCTGAGCCAGCGCGTAATGATCTGCCAGCAGCGCCAGGGTGACGCCCAAGCCCACCACCGCCGCCAACAGCAAGGATCCAGCCAGCCAGCGGGTCCACGGCGAGGCGGTCAGTGCTTGCGGCGCCCACAGACTCGCCAGCAGCAACCCGGCGGCGATCCACGGTGCGATACCGCCCACGAAGATGCCGACCGGCCATACCCACGCGCCCAGCCGCTCCATCCACGCGATCAGAATGGTCACGGCGGCGACCCCGACACCCAATGCCACCCCCATCGCGACGACGCCGGGTCGCGGGCCGATCCACGCCAGTCGCTCCGTCACCAGCGTCAGCCCGGTGGCCCCGAACAGCAGCAGGGCACCGACAGCCGACAGGGCAAGCGGCACGATCAGACCCACCGCGCCATCACCGCTCGGAACCCTGGCCGCGTAGGCGCCAACCATCAGGAAGGTGGCCGTCAACGCGAACAGCGCAATCAGGGTCAAGGTCGTGGCGATGATCTGAATGAGCATCTGCGGTCCGGGTTGTCTGGGTGCGACAGGGAGTGCAAGCCTGCCCGACCAGAGCGGGCATCCTTGTGTGGTGTCCCAGAAATTCCGCGTCTGTGGCCCCGATGCTGCGTTGCTCGGCGTCGCTGTAGCGCTGCTACAGCTTCCTTCTCGCGCCTTGCCTCAGGACCACATCCATCGGAATGAAGTCGAATCGTCCGGATCGACGGGCAGTCGCTGCGGATCGCGCATCGCCTGCTTCGCTGAACGACGGGTTGGCGCGCGGCCGGGCTCGCGAAGAATCTGCAAGGCACTCGAATTTCCTGAAAGACCGGCGGGCGCCGTGAGCCGACCCTGTGCGCACCTCTTCCGACGCCCGGTGCGCCATGACGCCGACCCGCCTTGCCCTGGCCCTGCTGGCCCTCAGCAGCCCCGCCCTCCACGCCCAGACCGCCGGCGCCGACGCGCCGACCAGCCGCGACATCACCCAGGCGCTGACCGCCGAGCTGGCACGCATCTGCAAGAAGCCGGACGGCACCGCGGTCAGCTCCCCGTGCACGCCGACCCAGGTCGCGCGGGTCGTGGTCTACCCGACGCCGGGCTCGGTCAACAGCAGCTGCCAGCCGGTCAACCCGGCGCAGAACCCCGGCCAGACGCTGACCCCGGTGGTGACGCCGGTGATCCTCGACGGCCGCACCTTCGTCGAGGCCGGCGCGCTGTTCGGCGCACTGGGCATCGCCCTGAACTGGAATGGCCAGCTGCAGCGCGTCACCGGGGTCCGCAACGACTTCACGCTCGAGCTGACGATGGGCAATCGCAGCGTCAACCGGATCGTCAACGGCTACGCCGCGCCGGAGTACCGCCTGGACGCCGGCCTGCACCCCTTCGTCGCGGTGGTGCGGACCGAACAGGGCGTGCTCCTCCCGAACTACTCGAAGACCCTGCTGCCGCTGGCCGCCGTCGGTGACCTGACCGGCTCGGAAGTCTGCTGGGACGGCGCCAACCGCACCGCCCGCGTCACCCGCGGCAGCGCCTGGTTTTACGACCGCAAGGTCGACGGCAGCGGCGCGGACATCATGTTCACCGAGCTGCGCTACGTCGGCCCGGGCGGCAGTGCCAGCTGCGCCAGCGGCCAGCGATTCGACTGGAAAGCGCGCTACTGCGTGGATTCCGGCGGCAATGCGCTCGGCAACTTCCCGGCCAGCTACCGCACCCGCGCGCAGGCGCTGGGCATCCCGCAGGCCAGCAGCAACAGCTGGCCGCTGGCCAGCCTGCTGCAGGTGGTCGACACCACCGGCCTGACCGGCCGCACCGTGTCCGACGTGGTCAGCGAGATGCAGTCGAACCCGGAAATCTTCGGCCTGCCGTACGACAACCACGACATCTCCACCCCGGGCCTGTTCTCGCTGACCGGCGGCAACCTGTCGACCTTCAGCCGCTCCGAGGCCGTGCTGCCGCCCTTCGTGATGTCCGGCCGCCGCCAGACCGACCAGATGGTCCGCACCATCTACGCGCTGCTGCCGCAGTCGGTGCGTGACAACACCGCCTTCCTGCTGCCGGACCGCGTCGCGCAGAACCCGGAGGCCTACATCCCGTACATCCAGTCCAAGCAGCAGGTCGTGCTGATCGGCTCCTTCAAGGGCGCCCGCAGCATCACCAGCGAGACCGACCCGCTGCATGCGCCACTGCTGACCCGCCACCACCGCGAGCTGTTCAAGCTACGCACCACGCTGGCCCTGGTCAGCGCGCTGAACAAGCCGGTGATCGACGTGTTCTACGGCATGGGCGACTCCAAGACCACCTTCGCCAACGGCATCCGCAGCGAGCTGCAGACCCGCCTCAACCGCACGCTGACCGCCGCCGGCTACGCCAACCTGGTCTCGAACAACGCATCGCGGCTGACCTGGGGCGCCGACGAGCTGCCGGCCATCGCGATGGCCAAGCAGCTGCAGAACCGCCGGGTGTTCATCCACACCAGCAATGCGAACGCCCTGCACGTCTGGGACGCGCTGGCCACCACCACCGAGGTCATCAACGAGAAGCTGCCGAGCCTCGGCCTGACCCGCGTCAACACCGCGGCCGAAGCCGACTTCGAGGTCTACATCCTCAACCGCGAACCGGCCATCAGCACCAAGATCACCCAGGCGCAGCCCAGCCCGGACGGCTGCCCGCCGGCGCAGGCCGGTCAGCCGGCCCCGGTCTGCAAGCGCAGCGACACCGGCGCCAGCTGCACGGCCGGCACCACCAACTGCCGCCGCGTCTACAACGACAACGACCGCGTCTACATCGCCGACCGTTCGGCCTGGACCACCGACATCGCCGCACAGAACAGCCATGACCAGAGCTTCGTCACCCTGATCGGCAACCTGCCGGCCGACCGTCGGGCGAAGAGCGTGATCATCGACGCTCGCGCCCCGAACGGCGCGTGGAACAAGGTCTCGGCGCCGGCCACCGCCGACTGGCTGACCTACTCGGCCTGGGGCACCTTCGCCAACAACCTCGGCCTCGCGCTGGCGCAGGCCAAGGCCCTGCACCACGCCCGCGTCGCCGGCGCCCCGACCGGCGTCAACGTCACCGCCAACGCCCGCCGCCTGTACCTGGAAGCGGTCGCCCACGACGTCTACGCCAACGGCTACTTCGAAGGCCAGCGCAACAGCTTCGAGACCACCCACCAGAGCTTCCGCGAGCGACTGACCGCCAACGGCCTCACGTTCGTGCACCAGCAGGGCTACAGCGCCGACGACACCCACCGCGTCTTCACGCTGCTCAACACCCATGTCAACGAGCGGATGCGCGCGCACTTCACCAGCCTGCCGACCGCCACCCGCTTCCACATCAACGCCCAGTTCTGGCGCACCTTCGAGTCCGAGGTGCACATGTACCCGGTCGCCGCCGGCGAACTGCTGATTCCCGGCCTGTTCCGCACCGGCAGCGTCCCCGGCACCACCCGCAACATGGCCGAAGTCCTGTCGCCGTTGCACCCGGCCACCGGCAGCGACGTCATCACCCGGCTGACCCTGCGCAGCCTCACCGGCCAGGAACCGGGCCTGCGCTAAGCCTGCAGGTGGCTTGAAAGGGCCGGGTCGGCGTGCCGACTCGGCCCTTCAGCGTTCGACGAAGGCGCGTTCGTAGACGTAATCGCCTGGCACGCCCTGCGAGGGCGAGGCGACGAAGCCGCGGGCGTCCAGCAGCGCGCGCAGATCGGCCAGCATCCCGGGCCCGCCGCAGAGCATCAGCCGATCATGGGCCGGGTCCAGCGGTGAGGTGGGAATCGAGGCCTCCAGCGCGCCATCGGCCATGAGGCCGGTGATCCGGCCAGCGCGCGGGAAGGGCTCGCGGGAGACCACCGGCACGTAATGCAGCCGATCGCGCAGCAGCGGGCCGAGGTATTCGTGCGCCGGCAGCGTCTGCTCCAGCAGCTCGCGATAAGCCAGGTCATCGACGCGGCGGACGCCGTGCACCAGATAGACCTGCTCGAAGCGCTCCCAGGTTTCCGGGTCGCGCAGCACGGCGAGGAACGGCGCCAGCCCGGTGCCGGTGGACAACAGCCACAGACGCCGACCCGGTCGCAGATCGTCCAGCACCAGCGTGCCGACCGGCTTGCGGCTGACGTGGATCAGATCGCCGGGTTGCACCCGCGCCAGCGCGGTGGTGAACACGCCATCCGGCACCTTGATGCTGAAAAACTCCAGCGATTCGTCCCAGTTGGCGCTGGCGATCGAGTAGGCGCGGCGCACCAGACGCCCGCCGATCATCAGCCCGAGCATCACGAACTGGCCGTTGCGGAAGCGCAGCCCGGCGTCGCGGGTGGTGGTCAGGCTGAAATAGCTGTCGTTCCAGTGATGCACCGACAACACGGTTTCGGCGTCGGGCAGCACGGCGGGTCGGGTCGGCGCCGGGGCGCGCTCGAGCACGTCAGTCAAGGCGGGGCTCCATCGAATCGGTAGCCGCAGGGTCGCGAAGGACCGTCGGCGGCGGGGTGCGCGAGGATCGCACCGGCATCCATGACGGCGACCTCGACCCGGCCCGCAACGCTGCCGATGTGTCGGTTCGGGGTCAGCCAGCATGCGCGGCCCGTCATCTGCGCCATGCGGGAAGTCTGCGTGGCCGACCGCGCCTGTCCGCTTCCGGGCAGCCCTGTCCGCTTTCGCAGCGCGTGCTGGGCCGGAAGCCGCGCGGCGCTGCGGCCGGTCGGCTGGCACGGTTCCTGCTACTCACCGCGGCAGATCTCCCGGATGCCGCCATGAACGCCCTTCGCCTCGCCTGGATCTCGCTGTCGAAACAGCCCGTGTTTCTGCTGACCACCGTGCTGACGCTGGCGCTCGGCATCGGGCTCGTCACCACGCAGTACAGCCTGCTCGACGCTACCCTGATCAAGCCGCTGCCGTTCCCGGACGGCGCGCGGATCTGGCATGTCGCCCGTGCCGGAGCGCCGGGCACGGGCGGCTGGAGCGCCATCGATGTGCAGGAGTTCATGGCACAGCGCGAGGGCCAGCAGAGCTTCGAAAAGCTGGCCGCGTTCCGCTCGGAAACCTGGAACCTGAGCAGCGGCGACGGCCCGCCGCAGCGGCTGTGGGGCTCGGCGGTGACGGCCGAGTTTTTCGAGCTGCTGCGGGTGCAGCCGATCCTCGGTCGCAGCTTCCGCTCCGGTGAGGACCGACCGGGTGCGCCGCTGAAGGCGGTGATCGGTCACGCGACCTGGCGCGACGGTCTGGGCGGCGATCCCGCCGTGATCGGCCGGACCGTGCGGCTCAATGGTGAGAGCGCCGAGATCATCGGCGTGATGCCGGAGGGCTTCGTGTTCCCGACTACCGACACGGTCTGGGTCAACCTGCGGCTGGCCACCGTCGGCGCTGCGCTCGATCCGATGCGCACCGTACAGGGCCTGGGCCTGCTGCGCGAGGGCGTCACGCCGGATGCCGCCGCGGCCGAGCTGGAACTGGGCGCACGCCGCTACCGCGCCAGTCGCGCCCTGCCCGAGGACGACGTCGAGCCGATGCGGGTTGACCGGCTGCATCGCGCCTACTTCGGCGGCGGCACGGTGCCGGTGCTGGCGACGATGCTGGCGATGACCGTGTTCGTACTGCTGCTGGCTTGCCTCAACGTCGCCAATCTGCTGTACATCCGTGCTGCCGATCGCACCCGCGACCTCGCGCTGCGCCGGGCGTTGGGCGCCGGCCGCGTCCAGTTGATCCGCCATCTGATGGCCGAGAGCGTATTGATCACCTTGGTTGGCGCTGCCGCCGGCATCGGTCTGGCGGCCCTGGGCGTCGATCTGCTGCGCAACTACATCACCGCCCGGATGGACACGCTCGGCTGGGTGCATTACGACCTCAACCTGCGGGTGCTGGCGGTCGCGGTGTTGGCCTCGGGCGGGGCGGGCCTGATCGCCGGATTGGTGCCAGCCCTGCGCGCCTCGCGAGTCGACGTCGCACTGCTGTTGCGCAGTGATGGCCGCGGCAGTGTCGGCAGCAGCGGCACGGGCCGCCGTTGGATGGTCGCCGGGCAGCTGGCCTTCGCCTGCAGCGCACTGATCGTCGCCACGCTCATGGCGCAAAGCGCCTCGCGCAGCGCCGACCTGACGCTGGCCTACGATCCCGACACGCTGGTGATCGGCCGCCTCGAACTGCAGGGCCCGGCCTACGCCGAGGCCGAGGCGCGCAGCCGCTTCTATGCCACGCTGGTCGAGCGCGTTGCCGAAGCTCCCGGAGTCGCCGCCGCGGCCGCCAGCAGCCGTGACCTGGTCGATGCCGGCGTGCTGACCCCGGTGCAGGTGGAGGGCGTCAGCTACGCCCGTTCGCAGGACATGGACGATGCTTACCTCGAAGTCGTGACCCGTGACTACTTCGGCGTGGTCGACCGCCAGGCCCTGCGTGGCCGGCTGTTCGAGGCCGGTGACCGCGACGGCAGCACGCCGGTGGCGCTGATCAACCCGCGCTTCGCCGAGCGCTTCTTCCCCGGCCGCGACCCGATCGGCGCGCGGATCCGCGACGGCCGCGGCGACAACGCCTGGGCCACCATCGTCGGCATCGTCCCCGACCTCGACCTCGAGGGCGTGGGCAACCGGGGCGACGGCGCCGGCTACTACCTGCTGCAGGACCAGCTCGGCTGGGGCTGGCTGGAGCTGCTGGTCCGCGGCGAGCCCGGCGTCACGCCGACCGCGCTGACCGCCACCGTCCGCGAGGCCGTCGCCGCGCTGGACCCGGAGCAGCCGGTCCACACCATCCGCACCCTGCGCGAACGCACCGACCGCCGCATCGCCGGGCTCGCCCTGCTCGGCCAGATGGCAACGGTCTTCGCCGGCGTTGCACTGCTGCTCGCCGCGATCGGGATCTACGGCGTGGTCGCCTACGCCGCCCGCCAGCGCACCCGCGAATTCGGCCTGCGCATCGCGCTCGGCGCCCGCCCCGCCGGCATCGTCGCGCTGCAGCTCAAGCAGAGCGGCCTGGTCGCGGTGGTCGGCACGCTGGTCGGCCTGCTCGGCGGCTACCTGCTGAGCAAGCCGCTGGCGCCGATCCTGCCGATGGTCTCCACCCGCGAACCCGGCCTGTACCTCGCCGTCGGCCTCGTGCTCGCCGCCGTCACCGCGCTGGCCTGCTGGCTGCCGGCCCGCAAGGCCGCCGCCGTGGATCCGCAGGTGGCGCTACGGGCGGAGTGAGGGACGTCGAACGCTGCCCGCGGGCGTTTCCAGTGCTGCTGGCGCTGATGCTGCACTGCGAGTCCCGCCGTCCGGCGCGTCGGGTCAACGACGGCCGCTTCGTGGCGCTGGCCGAGCAGAGCATCGGGGCGGCGATCGGACACGCTGCCGCGCTACCTCTGCGAGCGTCGATCCCGCTGACGGTCTCCGGCCCGTCCGCGGCATCGGGCTGGACCGAGGCCCACGGCGGATTTCTGCAAGCGGTGGCGGTTTTTCTGAAAGACCGGCGCGCGTCGAACCGGAACACTGGCGCCACCTTTCGAAGCCCCCACTGCTCCCATGCTGCGTCTGTTGTTGCTCGTCCTGCTGGCCTGCGCCAGCCTCTCCGCTCCGGCCCAGACCGAGTTCTCCGATCTGCCGCGCAACCACTGGGCCCGACCCTTCGTCGATGGCCTCGTGCGGCAGTCGATCCTCAGCGGGTACTCCGACGGCACCTTCCGCCCGAACGCCAGCGTCACCCGCGCCGAGTTCGCCGCAATGCTCGGGGCCGGGCTCAACCTCGGCGCGCTGTCCACGATCGCCGGTCGCGAGGGCACGCCGCCGTTTACCGACATCAACGGCCACTGGGCCCGCGAGTCGATCATCCTGGCCTGGCGCAAGGGTTTTCTGAGCGGCTATTCCGACAACACCTTCCGACCGGCGGCGCTGATCACCCGCGTGGAGGCCTATGCCTCGATCGCCGGCGGTCTGGCCTTGCCGGCCGCGCCGGACAGCATCCTCGGCCGCTATACCGACCAGGCGCAGATCGCGGCGTGGGCGCGGCCGACGGTGGCTCGCGCGGTGCAGGCACGGCTGCCCGCTGCTGGCAGCGGCGGCGTTGCGGCGTTCCGCCCGACCGCGCAGCTGACCCGCGGCGAGGCGGCCGCGGCGCTATATCAGGCCCGCGTGCACGACCGTCGCGAGATCCATCTGCATTCCAGCGCCCTGCAGGGCAGCTGCACCAATGACGCGGTCTGCGCGGTCGGCCAGGTCTGCAACACCCTGGCCGGGACCGGCACCCATCGTTACTGCACCGTGCCGACCCGCGCCGCCTGCGCCGGCTGCAACCTGCCGATCCTCATGTACCACGACGTGGTCGAGACCAATCCGCGCGGCGACGAGGTCTCCCGCGCCCAGTTCGACGAGCAGCTGCGCTGGCTGACCAACAACAACTACCGCTCGCTGACGGTCAACGAAGCGCTGCGCTATCTGGCCACCGGCGTCAACCCGCATCCGGGCAAGAAGCCGGTGCTGATCACCTTCGACGACGGCTACATCGGCAACTACACCATCGCCTTCCCGCTGCTGCGCAGCAACGGTCACCGCGGCGTGTTCTTCGTGCACACCGATTTCGTCGGCGTGGTCACCAGCAAGGACCATCTGGACTGGAACGAAATCCGCGAGGTCGAGCAGTCGGGTGTGGTCGAAGTGCACTCCCACACCGAAACCCACCCGGTCAGTCCGTCGCTGAACCAGCTGAGCTTCGCGCAGATCGATCAGGAGCTGCGTGGCGCGATGCGCGACTTCCTCAACAACGGCAAGCCCGGTCCGCTGACCATCGCTTACCCGCTGGGCAGCTACAACGACACGGTCAAGCAGGTGGCCGGCTGGTACCACCGCGCCGGCTTCCGCGTCGCCAGCGCGCCGGCCCGCCTGACCGCCGATCCGCTGGCGCTGCCACGCATCGGCATCAACGCCGGCACGACGATCAGCCAGTTCGCCCAGCTGATGCAGCGCGCGCCGATCGATTGAGGTCATCCGGCTGTCGACCGGGTTTCGCCAAGTCAGGTCAGACTGGACCGGGCGTTGATCGTGCTGTCGGCCTGGATCTGGACGCCGAGGTTCGCCTCGGCTGCCAGACTCAGGCGGTCATGAATCCCCTGGGCAGGTGAGGTCCCGTGCGGACCGAAAGACGCCTTGCAATTCAGTGGTGCAAGGAAGTGATGCGGCCTTGACCGCCTTGACCCGCCGGGCGCGGACAGACCGCCTGCACTGCACGCGTGCGGTCTGGCGGGTGCGCGGATGCCGTGGCTTACTTCGCGACATCGCGACATCTGCGAGCGTTCGGCTCGGCGAAGCCCATTCGCCCCGGGAAAAGGACACTGAGAAACAACATGCGTTCAATCACGATTCTGGCAAGTCTGGTGCTGCTTGGCGTCAGTGGTTGCAGCTTCAAGGTGACCGAGCAGAATTTCATCCGGCCTCAGCCGGACGCGGTGCCAGTGGATACACCGCTGGTGCTCAGCGGTATGGACGTTGCCGAGCAGCGTGAATCGATCGATGCACCGGAAGGCGCCGTGCTGAAAATGGTCAGCCTGACCCGACCGGGCAATTCGGTCACGGTGCTGTATTTCGGGCCCAACATGTTCAAGATCAGTCGCGACGGTGCCCGAGTGGCACAGCGCCTGCTGCCCCTGGGGGTGAATCTGGTGATGGTGGATCATCGCGGCAGCGGCGGCAGCACTGGTACGCCGACGCTGGCGCTGCTGGAGCAGGATGCCCTGGCCGTATTCGACCATTTGAGCGGCAAGGTGCCGCCATCGACGATCCTGGTGCACGGCCTGTCGCTGGGCAGTTTCATGGCCGCCCACGTTGCACACCACCGTGCAGTTGCTGGTCTGGTGCTGGAGGGGTCGGGCACGACCGTCGAGGATTGGGCGCAGCGCAGCGTTCCCTGGTATGCCCGGCCGATCGTTCGGTTGGACATTGATCCTGCCATTGCCGACAAGGGCACTCTGGCCGCGGTGCGGCACCAGCGCGCGCCGCTGCTGATTCTGGCCGGCAAGCGTGACCGCGAGGCGCCCTGGCCGATGTCGACGGCGCTGTTCGAGAATTCGGCGACGCCCGCAGAATCCAGAGAATTGGTGGTCGTCGAACCGGCGGGTCACATGGATATACTGGATTGGCCAGCGGCAATCGCCGGATATCAGCGAATCCTGGCGCGGCTGCGGACGGAGTGAGGTTCCGGATGCGTCTGGCAGGTCGAATCACGGACTGGAACGACGCCCAGGGATTCGGGTTTGTTTCGCCCAATGGTGGCGGTGATCGCACCTTTGTTCATATCAAGGCGTTTCAGCGGGGATCCAGGCGGCCGGCGGTCGGCGATCTGATTTCCTACCTTCCGTCCAGAGATGCGCGTGGACGATTGCAGGCGACGGAGATACGCCACGTCGGCCAGCAGATTGAAACGTCTGGTTCGCCACCGACGCGTTGGCCCAGCGCCGTCATCGGCGTCGGGACATTGCTGGTGGTCCTGCTGCTGGCGGTATTCCGCGTCGTTCCGGTCATGATCGCCGGTGGCATCGCGGGCCTCAGTCTGGTGAGTTTCGTGGTCTATGGGCTCGACAAAAACGCCGCCGGACGCGGGGCTCAGCGAATTCCCGAGAAACACCTGCACCTCCTGTCACTGGTGGGCGGCTGGCCCGGTGCCTTGATCGCGCAACCGGTGTTTCGTCACAAGACGATCAAGCAGCCCTTTCAGACCGTCTTCTGGACGACGGTGGTGCTCAACGTGGCGGGGCTGGCCTGGCTGATCGGGTCGGGCACCGTGGCGCGAATGCTCGACGGCAGTTGACAGGCTGGCGACCGTGCGACCCCTGTGCGATCGTCGCGGGCTCCCCAGTTCCTGCCGGAGTCCTGCATGCCGCTCGTGCCCCCGCTGTCCCCGGAATCCGATCCGGAAGTCGCCGAGTTGGCGACGTTCTTCAACGAGACGCTGGGTTTCTGTCCGAACAGCGTCCTGACCATGCAGCGACGCCCGGCGATCGCCAAAGCCTTCATCCAGCTCAATATGGCGGTGATGCAGAACCAGGGCCGCGTGACCAGCGCGCTGAAGCGGCTGATCGGCTACATCGCGTCGACGGCGGCGGGCTGCAATTATTGTCAGGCGCATACCATTCGCGCGGCGGAGCGCTACGGGGCCGAGGCCGAAAAACTGCAGCACGCGTGGGAATATCGGACCCATCCGGCTTTCAGCGCGGCCGAGCGCGCCGCCCTCGAGTTTGCCCGTGCCGCCAGCGTGGTGCCGAACCAGACCGACGCCGAAGTGGCCAAGGCCCTGCAGGAACATTGGGACGAGGGTGAAATCGTCGAGATTCTGGGCGTCATTGCCCTGTTCGGGTATCTCAACCGCTGGAATGATTCGATGGGCACTACGCTGGAGTCTCCGGCCATCGAATCCGGTAGACAGTGGCTGCAAAACACCACCTGGCAGGTCGGCAAGCATCAGGGCTGATTGCGGATTGTCGTGAGATTCGATATTGGCGCTGCCAGGCCCGGATTCAATTGTTAGTCGCAGACCGCGATGTCGACAAGCGTTTACATCGGCTCGACACTTTGTTGCAATGGCCGCCTGCGCGAATGATGAAAGAGTGACAGACTTCACACACGCTTTGTCAGCGGCATTCCGAACCCTCGGGATGAATGCGGAAGACGACGATGTCTATGGAATTGCTTGAAAAGCTGCAACGACGATTGTCAGCCGGCAAGGCCGGGAAACTGGTGTTCTACTGTGGCCCCGGGTGTGGAATTGCTCGGCATGGCACCCTGAGGGTCTATGCGGACGGTTGCTGCATGCTGGATTTCGGCGCTTCGAGCTTTGAACAGGCGATCCCGCATCTGGTCGGTCCGCATCTGCTTCGTGTCTTGGAGTTTGACGACCCCAGCATGATCAGTGCGGCCAATGAGTCTGCCGGTGTTCCGGGTGCGCGGCTGGTCCAGCTGCTGGATGCTGCAAGCACCGCGGAGTCCTCGTACGCCGAGGTGACCGTGGTGCAGCATCTGGCGCGGTCGCTCCCTGCAAAGGCATCGCCCGTGCCGATCCAGGCAGACTGGCTCCGCGAACTCCACGGTGTGCTGTCGGAGTTCTACGGTGCCACCGCGGAGGTCAGGCTCGCCGAATGGCAACAGCGCTATCCGGAGGATCAGACTGCAGCCCTGCTGGATACGGCAGAGCGCTGGCTTGCCGAGATGATCGGCAGTTCGGCGGCCCAGCGACGCCTTGCAGGTCTGCGTCGCCGGATTCCCTGATGCGCCGTGTTGCCGCGGGCATTGAAACGACGGCTCGGGGTCGGGTGAAAGCCCGTTGCGGTCCGAGCTTTCCGATGGTCAATCGGCCGGCCGTGCAGCGTCTGGAACTGCTGCCTGTCGACCTCCAAGTCCCGTTTGCTGCGCAAGGAGTACGCACCCCATGAATATCTATGCCATGTTCGTAATCGCCTGGATCTGGATGATGCTTACCATCGGGCAAGTCGCATTTCCGCTGCTGGAGGTCGATGCCAGTTTCCGCCTCTACTATTCCAACGCAGTCATGCTGTTGACCAGTGGCACCGCTGCAGTTCTGTGTTTGATGAACGCGTCACGAATGCCGAAAGACAGTCTGTTGCGTCGCTGCTGGTTGCTGATCGGGGTTGGCGTGGGCAGCTGGGGACTCGGACAGCTGGTTTTTGCCATCTATCCGCTGCTGAATGAGGGCCGGGATCCGCCCTACCCTTTCTATTCCGACATCGGTTTTCTGGCATCGCCCTTGCTGATCGTCGCTGGTCTGTCCTACCTGTATCGATCCGCCCAGTTGCGGGCACCGTCGATGGGACTCGCAGCGGCGCTGCTGATGGCGGTGCTGGCCGGCTTCTGGGCTTATCAGGCCAACAGCGGCGGCATGTTTACCGAAGAAGGCGGGTTGCCGCGGACGCTGGTTTCGTTCGGCTATACGCTGTTTGATCCGATCCTGCTGGCGGCGACGATTTTCGTTGCGAGTGCGTTCCGACGCGGCACCGCTTTGAGTCAGGCGTGGTGGCTGGTGTCGGCCGGTCTGGTGGTGACCATCATCGGCAATCAGATCTGGAGCTATCTGGTATTGACCGGTGTCTATCAGACGGGCTCGGTCGTCGATGCAGCCTGGTCGATCGGTTACGGGTTGATTGCGACTGCGGCCGCCACGGTTCGGCGTTCGCTGGAATGATCGTCGGTCCAGCAGCAGCCTCGATCAGCCCGCCGATCAGTGTGCGACGATTTGCAGGCCATTTGCTAGTGTGGTGTGCCAGAAATTCCTTGAACCATTTCCGCGTCTCTTGCCCCGAATGCTTCGTTGCTCGTCGTCGCTGTAGCGCTGCTACAGCTTCCTTCTCGCGCCTCGCCTCGGGACCAGATCCATCGGAAACACTTCCAATGACTTTTGGGACCACCACACTAGCGGGCTCATGAAATGTCCAGCGTCGCCGTCGTCGCGTTTCTGGTGCTGCCGATGCTCGGCTTCATCCTCGCCGCGCACCGATATGGGCGATATCGGAACACGGAGCGCGTGCCTGCCGTGGTGGTTTCGCTGGGTCGGGCGCCCGCCGGCAAGGCCGGAAAAGCCCGCAAGGCCCGGGCAGGCGAGGCGGTTTGCGAGATCGAGTTCACGTACCAGGACCGCCGGTGGCGCGCGCAGCTGTCCGGCGCAGAGGCCGAATCCCGACAAATCGGCGATACGCTGACCGTGTATTTCCCGAAGGGGTTACCCGGGTCACCCGCCAAACCTCGTGTGTGGGATTTGCGTGGGTTCTGGATTGCCCTGATGTTCTGCCTGGCGCCGGCATTGGTGGCACTGCTGCTGCTGGGCGATTTCTGGCTGGCGCGCGAAATGCATGCCCGCGCGTTCGATCCTGCGCGTACCCATTACGTGGCGGCAAACGCCAGCGTGCTGCTGCATCCTTTCGCTGCCGTGTTTCCGTTACTGGCCAGTCTGTTGTTCTGGCAGGCATTTCGGCATCGGCGTCGATCGTGGTTCGACGCGATCACGCGCTTCGGCTTACCGGGGCTGGTGGTGACCGTGGTCACGGCCCACTGGATATTGCTGGACTGGCAGGCCATGCAGCGTTGTACTTCGCCGGAAGCGCTGGCGGGTTCGGAGCGGATCGAGGGCATGATCGGCGATGCCGGCCCCATCCAGAACCTTCGTGGGCGTGCGACCAATCGACTGGCGATCCACATCCAGGGCCGCCGGTTTGAATCGGCGGGCTTTCGGAACGGCTCCGAATGCGGCTTCCGGGCCTCGGTGGCCCAGTCGATGCCGCTGCCGACCGGGACCCGCGTGGAGATGCGCGTCGTCGGTGACGTGATCGTGGAACTGCGACGACTCCAGACGCCATGACCTGTCGCGCGGCGCCAGCGCCGCCCGCGGCGCCAGCGCCGCCCGCCGGCGCAGCGTGGGCGTCCGGCACCAGCGTAGCGGTGAGGACAGGCCGGAGACCTGCCCCCGCCGGTAACGCGCCTCGCACTCCAGAGTTCCGATCGCCGTCGCGTATCACAACGGCGATCAGACCCTCCTTGCGAACACGCGGGAGGGTCTGAACCAGTCGTCATCGCGAGGAGCGAAGCGACGTGGCGATCTGGCCCGCGTCTTCGAATCCATGGCTTGGATTGCTTCGCTTCGCTCGCAATGACGTCCCTGCGACTTCCTCAGCCCGGGGTAACCTGCAGGCATTGCTTGATGCTGTCGATATTGAATCTGACGGCATGTGGTGCGGCAAAGTTGGGCTTGTTGGCGACCAGGTCATTATACAGCTGCACGTTTGCGTCGCTGCCGATGAATACCGGGCTGAGATAGGATTCGACGTTCGAGTCGGGCGGGAATTCCAGCACCGCCTGGGCCGAAATGAACTCGCCATTGCTGTCGAATCCGGCCATCACCACATAATGCCCGTCTTTCGCCAGCGTTCCATGGCTTCTGCGAAAAACGAAGCTCCGGGATTCATCAGCGCCCGAACGGGGGCCGCCGCCGCCGCCGTCGTCGGAGGCGACGCAGAAGCGATCGTGGGTATTCGGCGGCGCCGTGTGCCGATCACGGAGGTCGTCGAGCGACTCTCCCAGGAGGGATGCCCGGCGATTGGCCGCTAAAGGCGCTGCGCCAGCGCCGCCAGCAGGCGCAGCGTGGGGGCGTCGGGCACCAGCGCGGCGGTGAGGACGGGCGCGGCGCGTGCGGGCTTCGCCGATCGCCGCGGTCGGTGGCGATGCGGGCGAGTCGCAGCTCCGCCTGCGCGCAGCCGGGGTGGGTGCAGGCGTCACTGCCGTAGGCGTCGATGGCGTCGAGGTAGGCCCGGCGCGCGCCGTCGAGGTCGCGCCCAGCGCGGGCCGCCGCGCTCGCCATGCGCGTCGATCCGTTCGAGTGCACGCGTCAGGGTCTGCTCGGTCGCCTCGAAGCGTCCGAGGTTCATCATGGCCCCAGCGCCACCGCCGCCACGCCGAGCCCAATCGCGTGGCGCTGGACGAAACACCGCAGCCGGTGGCTGCACGATCAGCTACAGCACGCTCGGCTCCCGCGCCGTCAGCGCCACCCTTGCCCCGGGCAACGCCGGTTCGACCTCGACCCCGGTGCAGACGCTACCTGCAGAGCGGGGCAGAGCTGCGCTGAGACTGGCCGCCCCGCGGTGCTGCAAGGCAGCGCGGGGCGGTTCGTTCGGGCCGAATGACCCGTGCACACGGAGGTCGCCCCGGAGGACCAGCGTCCGACCAGTCGACCCGAGGAGCGGGTGCCTGACCTTGCAATGACGCAGTCTGGACCCCGCCGGGCGTTGCGCCGACGAGAGTCGCGCCGCCGCGCCTGACCTCCGGCGCATTGACCGCGCCGCGCGCGCGGCGCAGCCTCGATTCATCCCTGCCGAGAGGTCACCATGCCGTTGTCGCATCACCTGCGTCCCTGCGTGCTTGTGGCGCTGCTCGTTGCTTCGGCGCTGGGCGCCAAGTCCCCCTCATCGGCCTTGGATGCGCTGGCCCGCGACGCGATGGCGGCCACCGGCGCCCGCGGTCTGGCGATTGCGGTCATCGACGGTGGCCGGGTCGCTGACCTCGGGGCGTGGGGCGAGCGGAACGCGGCCGGTGATCCCCTCACCGTCGACACCGTGATGTACGGCGCGTCATTGACCAAAGCCGTGGTCGGCTATCACGTGATGCAGCTGGTCGATGCCGGGCGCTTCGATCTCGACCGCCCACTCGCGGAGTATCTGGCGAAGCCGTTGCCGGATTACGGCGACGTCGAGGGCTACGCCGACTGGTCGCCGCTGGCCGATGACCCGCGTTGGCGTGCGGTGACGGCGCGGCACGCGCTGACCCATGGCGTGGGCTTCTCGAATTTCGGATTCCTCGAGCCGGACGGCCGCCTGCGTTTCCACTTCGATCCCGGCGCGCGTTACGCCTATTCCGGCGACGGTTTCATCCTGCTGCAGTTCGCGCTGGAGCAGGGCGTCGGGCTGAAGCTCGGCGAATCGACGCAGACGCAGGTGTTCGATCCGCTGGGCATGACCCGCACCAGCCTGCAGTGGCGCGCCGATTTCGCCTCGAACCTTGCCGACGGCTGGAGGCTGGATGGCAGCGTCGAGCCGCACGATGAGCGCAGTCGTCCGCGCGCCGCGGGCTCGATGGATACGACCATCGCCGACATGGCGCGCTTCGCGGCGGCCTACATCCGCGGCGACGGGCTCAGCGCCGATGCGCACGCGGCGCTGACGACGCCACAGCGCCCGATCACCACGCGCTCGCAATTTCCGAGCCTGCAGCCGGAACTGCCCGCCGCCGAGCGTCGTGCCGATCTCGCCGCCGGCCTCGGCGTCGTGGTGTTCGACGGCCCGCAGGGCCGCGGCTTCTTCAAGGGCGGGCACAACGATTCGACCGGCAACACCTGGGTCTGTGTACTCGAAGGTCGCCGCTGCGTGCTGATCCTGGCCAACGACGTCCGCGCGGAGGGCGCGTTTCCGGCACTCGTGGCGGCGCTGCTGGGCGAGACCGGCGCGCCCTGGCGCTGGGAGTACGGCGAGATGGCGTTCTGGAACGCGGGTTCCGCCCCGACGGATGGCGTCGATGGTGAAGCGCCGTGATTCCGCGGGCTGAAGCCGTTGCGGATCAGGGTGGTTGACGCGTCCGCCGCCCACCAAGTCGATCCATGATCGAGTAGCCATGCCGGACGCCGACAACTTCGAGTCGCCAGCTGTGCGGGTGGGCCGCTATGCCGCCGGGTTGACCATGCCGGCGCATGCCGATGGCCATCCGCGGCTGAGCATCGTGCTCGCGGGTGGGCTGCGCGAGCGCGTGCGGCGCGTCGACGTCGATGCCGGCGCGGGCTTCGTGGCGATCAAGCCGGGTCATGTCGTGCACGAGAACGTCTTTGGCCCGCAGGGCGCCTGCGTCGTGTCGATGCTGATCCCGGCGTGGCTGGCGGCCGATCCCGGTGTGTCGGTGCTGGCGCAGTGGCGCTGGATCCGCCCGGGCCCGCTGAGTCTGCGCGCCCTGCGGCTGGCGCTGGCGGCGCGCCGGGCGCCGGGTGTGGCCTCGGACGGCAATGGCCTGGCGGAGTGGCTGGCGGAGGCCGCCGAACCGGAGCCGCGGCGGCGTCGCGGGCCGCCACCGGCGTGGCTGCTCCGCATTCGCGAGGCGCTGGACGAGGCCGCGGTGGCGGGCGGGTCGTCGGTGCGGGCGCTCGCGCAGCGCGAGGGGCTGCATCCGGTCTACGTCGCGCGGCTGTTTCGGCAGTACCTGCGCTGCACGCCCTCGGAGTATCTGCAGAGTCGACGCCTGATGCGGGCGATGGAAGGCGTGGCCGCGGGGGAGCCCGGGTTGGCCGCGCTGGCCGTCGACGCGGGCTTTGCCGATCAGAGCCACTTCAACCGGGACTGTCGACGCCTGCTGGGGCTGTCACCGGGCGTGCTGCGCGGACTGCTCGGCTGAGGGTTGCATCCGTTCAAGACGCGAGCGCCTCGCCGGACCAGAGTGGTGCGCCCAGAATCCCCTTCGGAGCCTCCATGCCCCGGTTTCGTGCTGCCCTGCTGGTCATTGCCCTGTGCTTCCCCGGTGTCGGCGCGGCCAGCAGTCCGCCGGACTTCAGCGGCCTCGCCCGGCTGATCGAACGCGCCAAGGCGGAGTCCGCCTTCCCGACCGGGACGGCCGTCGCCATCGTCCAGAACGGTCGCATCGTCTATGCCGGAGATTTCGGTCATGCGGACCTCCGCGCGGGGCGAGCGGTCGGTCCGGACACCCGCTTCTACATCGCCTCGGCGACCAAGCCCTTCACGGCACTGGCCGCGCTGATCCAGGCGGAACGCGGGGAGGCGGACACCGCGACCACCTTGCGCGACATGTTCCCGGATGTGGCCTTCGAGGGGATCGACGCCGAGCGGGTCACCGCCCGCGAGTTGCTGATCCACACCTCGGGCCTGGTCAACGCGCCGCTGGTCTGGTCCACCGCCTTCAGCGGCATCCACGATGCGCAGTCACGACGCCGGATGGTCGCGCTGTCCGCCCCGAACCCCGAGGCGCCGCTCGGCCGCTTCGATTACAGCAACGTGGGCTACAACCTCTACAGCGTCTGGTCGGAGACCAAGACCGGCCGCTCCTGGCAACGACAGGTGACCGAGACCGTCCTCCAGCCGCTGGGGCTTTCGCAGACCACGGCGTCGGTCGAGGCGCTGCGCAAGGCCGGGGTGCCGCTGGCGCTGCCGTATTCGCTGCAGACGCCGCAACGCGACGAGCCGGTCGCGCTGCAGAAGGTCGACGCGACACTGCACGCGGCGGGTGGTCTGTACGCCACCCGCGGCGATCTGGCGCGCTTTCTGATGGCGCAGATCGATCGTGGTCGCGTGGGCGGTCGGCAGCGCCTGCCGGCGGCCATCATTGAGCGCTCGCAGCAGGTCCAGACGGCCACCGACGGCGAGGCGTACCAGGATTTCCAGCGCGAGGGCTATGCCTGGGGCTGGTACGAAGGTCCGTACAAGGGCCATCGGATGTACCACCACTTCGGCAGCTTCGTCGGCTATCACGCCCACCTGTCCTTCATTCCCGAGGCCCGGATCGGCCTGGTGGTGCTGAACAACGAGGACTTTCTGTCGGCGCGGCTGACCACCCTGATCGCCGACGCCGCCTACGCCACGCTGCTCGGCGAGGCCGATGTGGAAGCGCGCGTGTCGGCGCGCCTCGATGCGCTGTTGGGCGAGGCCGGCAAGTTCGACCAGCAGTTGGCGGAACATCGCCGACGCCTGCAGGCACGTCGCTGGCAACTGTCCCAGCCGGCCGCGGCCTACGCCGGTCGATACACGCACCCGCTGCTCGGCGATTGGATCGTGACGTCGGACGATGCCGGTCCGCGGCTGCGCTGGGGCCGCTTGCAGGCGACCGCGACGGCTTTCGATGCGGTCGATCACGTCCGCGTCGAGTTCGCGCCGGGCTCGGGACAGGTCGTGCGCTTCCTGCTGGACGGCGATCGGGTCATGGCCCTCGAATTCGAGGGCATCCGATTCGAGCGCTGATCGCGGTCACGCGGCGCGTTGACGCGATGGGGACGGGCGGCGCTGCGTGGTGGCGGCGGCCGCACTGTCCCGTCAGCCCTTCGCGGCCCGGTCGGGCGGCGTGGCATTCGCCGGGGGACGGCGGAAGTAGATCCGCGCGTGCCGCTGGTAGGTCCAGTACGAGAACGCCCACTGGGTCAGCACCAGCAGGCGGTTGCGGAAGCCGATCAGGAACATCAGATGGGCCAGCAGCCAGAACCACCAGGCCAGCAGCCCCGAGAACTTCAGACCGCGCAGGTCCACCACCGCCTTCATCCGGCCGATGGTCGCGAGGTTGCCGTAGTCGCGGTAGCGGAAGGGCTGCGTGGCGCGGCCGGCCAGACGCGCGCGGATCTGGCGGGCGACGTGGGCGCCCATCTGCTTGGCGGCCGGCGCCACGCCGGGCACCTGCTGACCGTCCTTCAGCACCCGCGCCAGATCGCCGATGACCCAGACCTCCGGCGCGCCGGGCAGGCTCAGATCCGCCGCGACCTCGACCCGACCGGCCCGATCGGTGACGGCGCCGGTCTGTGCCGCCAGGTGCCGGCCCAGCGGGCTGGCCGCCACACCCGCCGCCCACAGCACGGTGCGCACCGGCAGACGCTCGGCGCCCAGCGACAGGCCCTGCGCGTCGATCGCGGTCACCGGCCGGCCGAGATGCACCCGCACGCCCAGGGCCTCGACCTGCCGCCGCGCGCTCTCCGACAACGACTCCGGCATCGCCGCCAGCAGCCGCGGCCCGGCCTCGATCAGGTGCACCTCGGCCAATCGCGGATCGGTGCGGCGGAATTCCTTCACCAGCGTGTGGCGGGCGATCTCGATCAGCGTGCCGGCCAGTTCCACGCCGGTCGGCCCGCCGCCGATGACCGCGAAGCGCAGCCACTCGGCGGCCTGTTCCGGACTATCGGCCCGCTCGGCCGCCTCGAAGGCCTCCAGCACCCGCTGGCGGATCAGCATCGCGTCCTCCAGCGTCTTCAGCCCCGGCGCATTCGCCGCCCACGCGTCCTGGCCGAAGTAGGCATGCGTCGCCCCGGTCGCCACCACCAGCTGGTCGTAGTCCAGCGTGCCGTGCTGGCAATGCACCCGCTTCGCCGCGACATCGATGGACACGACCTCGTCCAGCCGCACCGTGGCATTGCGCTGATCGCGCAGCACATGACGCAGCGGCGCCGCGATGTCCGCCGCCGACAGCCCGGCGGTCGCGACCTGATACAGCAGCGGCTGGAACAGGTGATGGTTGCTGCGATCGACCAGCGTCACGTCGACCCGCGCCGACGCCAGACCACGCGCCGCCCACAGGCCGCCGAACCCACCCCCGATGATCACCACCCGGGGTCGCGCCGCAGACTTCGTCATGGTGGACGCCTCGATCCAGTGAAGCACCCGAGTCTGCGTGCCACCCTCCGTGACGGCAACCGACACCGCCAGCGGCGAGCGGCTCCGTTGCCAACTGGCCCCGGAGCCGATCCGGGTGCTGGGCAACGTCGCCGCGTGTGGACTGAGCGACGCGACGATCGGCGCCTGGATCGGACACACTTGCGTCGTCCCTCGATGTCCCTTGAAACCGGTCGCAAACCCCGATGAAGCGTAGGCACGGCGTTCCGGAGCGCGGCACCACCTGGAGGAGCAGGCCTTGGATTGGATCACCCCGACCGTCGCCATCGGCGCCATCCACGATGTCGAAACCGCCATCCGGCGGCCCGTGACCGGCATCCTGAGCCTGGTGCCCCTGTCGCCCGGAATCGTCGTCCCGGAGGACATCGACCATCTGGTGGTGCCGCTGATCGATGGCGCCGGCAATCTGGAGCAGCAGGTACGTCGCGCGGTCGGCTTTGCCACCGACTTTCTGCGGGATCAGGAACCGCTGTTCGTGCATTGCCACGCCGGGCGCTCGCGCAGCGTGGTCATTCTGGCGATGGCGCTGGGCTGGACGGCCGGCGACGAGGTGGTGACCACGCCGCTGTCGTTCTTCGCCACCGTCGGCACCATCGTCCGCGTCGGCGCCCGCCCGGTCTTCGTGGATATCGACCCGAAAACGTTCAACATCTCGCCGGAGGCGGTACGCGGCGGGTTGACGTCCCGGACGAAAGCCGTGATCGCCGTCGACCTCTTTGGGCAGAT
>Ga0209812_10000288_pt1 | contig 47316 bp, 42 predicted proteins | sample JI71714BDNA_FD_187502 | JGI IMG/M metagenome (GOLD analysis project Ga0209812, IMG submission 187502) | Wastewater effluent complex algal communities from Wisconsin, to seasonally profile nutrient transformation and Carbon sequestration -... | ecosystem: Engineered > WWTP > Effluent > Algae...
CGGCCTTCACCGTGGTGTAGCCTCACTGTGTATCGGCGGTGGTGAAGCGGTGGCATTGGCGGTTGAGATCAATGCATAACGGTGACCGCATTAGCATGGGCACTTTTTTACAATTTGTGTAGCTGTGTAGCTGTGTAGCTGTGTAGCTGTGTAGCTGTGTAGCTGTGTAGCTGTGTAGCCTTGTAGCTGTATAGCTGCGTAGTAGGCAATGAGACAACATGCACGTGAGCCAGTATCCGTCACGTGCATTTGATACAACACAAAGCCAAACGCTTGGCGTTGGCGGTGTTTGATGAAGGAATACGGTCGCAATGTGAGCAAAACAAAGCACTAGCCATGACTAGCGCGGCGCGTTGCGTGTTATCACAACAGGACTGTCAGGCGTGATGCCTCAAGGCTTGGCCGCCAGTTCGCAAACGGGGAATATCAGATGAGTACTCAAGTTCAACTTTTTATCAACGGTGAATTTGTCGCATCCAAAAGCGAACAATGGATCCCAGTGACAGATCCAGCGACACAAGATGTGATTGCCCAAGTTCCGTGCGCCACGATGGACGAAATGGAGCATGCCATTGCCTCCGCCAAGCAAGCGTTCCAAAGCTGGAAAGAAACACCGGTGTCAGAGCGCGCGCGCTTAATGATGCGCTTTGCGCAGCTATTAAAAGATCACCAAGCCGAAATTGCCGACATCATTTGCCGTGAACTTGGTAAAACCGTCGAAGATGCCAAAGGCGATGTATGGCGTGGCATCGAGGTGGTGGAGCAAGCCGCCAATATCCCATCGCTGATGATGGGCGAAACCGTGGAAAACGTGGCGCGCTCTATTGATACCTACAGCTACATTCAGCCACTTGGCGTCTGTGCAGGTATCACACCGTTTAACTTCCCAGCGATGATCCCATTATGGATGTTCCCGATGGCGATCGCCTGTGGTAACACCTTTGTGTTGAAACCATCAGAGCAAGATCCGATGACGGTCAACCGTATTGCGGAACTGTTTGCCCAAGCCGGTGCGCCTAAAGGTGTGTTGCAAGTGGTGCATGGCAATAAAGCGCAGGTGGATGTGTTGTTGCGCCATCCTGATATCAAAGCGATTTCGTTTGTCGGCTCTGTGGGTGTGGGTCAATACATCTACAAAACAGGCACTGAGCACTTAAAACGCGTGCAGGCATTCGCGGGTGCGAAAAACCATATGGTGATCATGCCTGATGCGAACAAAAACCAAGTGGTCAACGCCTTAGTGGGCGCGTCCGTTGGTGCGGCCGGCCAGCGCTGTATGGCGATTTCAGTGGCGGTATTTGTTGGTGAAGCGGCCAACTGGATCCCGGAAGTGGCGGCCGCCATTGCCAAAGTCCGGCCTGGTGTGTACACCGATCCAAATGCGGCCTACGGCCCACAAATTAGCCCGCAAGCAAAAGCGCGTGTGCTGTCCTTAATTGAGCAAGGCAAACAAGAAGGTGCCACCTGCTTAGTTGACGGCTCCACCATTGTGGTGGATGGTTATCCTAACGGAAACTGGGTCGGCCCGACCGTATTTAGCAATGTCACCACCGACATGGCAATTTACAAAGAAGAAATCTTTGGCCCTGTACTGGCCACTATGTCGGTCGACTCTTTAGATGCCGCCATCAAATTGATCAATGCCAGCCCTTATGGCAATGGCACTTCTATTTTTACTGCCAGCGGTGCCGCCGCGCGTAAATATCAACATGAAATCGAAGTGGGTCAGGTCGGTATCAATATTCCGATCCCTGTGCCACTGCCATTCTTCTCGTTTACCGGTTGGAAAGGCTCGTTCTATGGCGATCAGCACGCGTATGGCAAACAAGCGGTCCGCTTCTACACTGAGACCAAAACCATCACTGCGCGTTGGTTTGATGACGATATTCCAGTGTCAGGGCCAAATATGTCGATTAACCTGCGGTAAATCGAGGTGTCAAACGGCTTTGCAGCGCCATAGCGCGTTTGACCGGATAGTAAATAAATGACATGCAGAGGCGCCGAACAGGGCGCCTGTTTAGTTATAGATTGTTGTTGCAGTCGCAGTGTATTGGTTGAGGCCATGGTCGCAGCTCGCATGGAAGGTTATATCGGATGGTCACCGAGAATGTCGAAGCGTGAATGTCGATGGGTGCCCATACCGAGAAGCCACAGATGTCAATAAACACAGCGTGGTTTTTCATCCAACAAAGGTTGAACGCATTCACTGCTAAGCCGTATGGCGTAATAGCCAACGCATGCAACTGAGTTAGAAAGGTAATCATCATGAATTTTAATTTAACCGAAGATCAATTGGCCTTTGCCGACACCGCCCGTCAGTTTGCGCAAACCGAATTAGCCCCTTTTGCGGCGCAATGGGATCGCGAACATCATTTCCCAAAAGATGTGATTCAAAAAGCCGGTGAGCTGGGTTTTTGTGCGCTTTATACCCCAGAAGATGCCGGTGGTTTAGGTTTATCTCGGCTTGATTCATCCATTATTTTTGAACAATTGTCCATGGGCTGTACCGCCACTACGGCGATGTTAACCATCCACAATATGGCTACTTGGATGATTGCGACCTGGGGCACCGACAGTGCCAAAGCACAGTGGTGTCCAACGCTGGTCACCGGCGAGCAACTGGCGTCCTATTGCCTAACGGAGCCAGGTTCTGGGTCGGATGCGGCGTCGCTGCGCACCAGTGCCAAAAAAGACGGTGATCATTATGTGATTAACGGCTCAAAAATGTTTATCTCCGGCGCAGGTTCCACCGATGTGTTGGTGGTGATGGCTCGCACCGGGGAAGCCGGCCCTAAAGGTATTTCGGCGTTTATTGTTCCGGCGGATGCCGCGGGTGTGGTCTATGGCAAAGCCGAAGAAAAAATGGGCTGGAACGCTCAGCCGACGCGGCTGGTGAGTTTTGATAATGTCCGTATTCCGGCGCATTATCTGCTGGGAGCAGAGGGTGAAGGTTTTACTTTCGCCATGAAGGGCTTAGATGGTGGTCGCATCAATATTGCCACCTGTTCTATCGGGACGGCGCAGCAGGCGTTAAATACGGCGCGTAATTACATGTTAGAGCGCGAGCAGTTTGGTAAACCCTTGGCGGCCTTTCAAGCCTTGCAATTTAAACTGGCCGACATGGCCACCGAGCTAGTGGCGGCTCGGCAACTGGTTCGATTAGCTGCATTTAAACTAGATACCGATGATGCGGAAAAAACCGCATATTGTGCCATGGCCAAACGCTTTGCGACCGATGTCGGTTTCCAAGTCTGTGATCAAGCCCTGCAGATCCACGGCGGCTATGGCTATATCAAAGAATACCCATTGGAGCGGCACTTCCGCGACGTTCGTGTGCACCAGATTTTGGAAGGTACCAACGAAATCATGCGTTTGATCATTGGTCGTCGCTTACTCGATAGCGCCGCCCAGGACATTCTGTAACCCATCACCAAGGATAAAGGACATCACATGGCGCAGATCCGACTCGATATTCAAGGCCACACTGCCGTTTTGACAATGGATAATCCACCTGCCAATACCTGGACCGCACAAACCTTGGCACAGCTACAGCAACTGGTGCTGGAACTAAACGCCAACACATCGGTGTACGCCTTGGTGATCACAGGGCAAGGGAGCAAGTTTTTCTCTGCCGGTGCTGATTTAAAATTATTCGCCGATGGTGACAAAGCCGTGGCAGGTGACATGGCGCGCATCTTTGGAGCCGCCTTTGAAACGCTGGCAAGTTTTCGCGGTGTTAGTATTGCCGCTATCAATGGGTTTGCCATGGGCGGCGGACTGGAAGTGGCTTTGGCGTGTGATATCCGTATCGCCGAGCAGCAAGCTCAGCTGGCGTTACCCGAGGCTAAAGTTGGCTTACTGCCTTGCGCGGGCGGCACGCAGTTGTTAGCGCATTTGGTAGGTGAAGGCTGGGCCAAGCGAATGATTTTATGCGGCGAGCGGATAAGTGCAGATAAAGCGCTACAGATTGGTTTGGTCGAGGAAGTGGTTGCCACTGGCGATGCCCTGACGCAGGCGTTGCGTTTGGCCGAGCAAGTGGCGCAGCAAAGCCCATCCGCCGTAAGTGCTTGTAAACGTCTTATTCAAGCCAATCGCAGTGGCACCATTGCCGCCACCTTGCCGCTGGAGCGGGAATTGTTTGTTGCCCTGTTTGATACCAAAGATCAAGTGGAAGGTGTGAAGGCCTTCCTGGAAAAACGTCAACCAGTATGGGTGAACGGTTAATGAGCACAACAACTTTGCTGGAAAATGCGATCGATGCGGTGGTGCTGTTCGATGAAATGATCACCAGTGGCGATAAACGCATCGGCGTTGCCACCCTGAACAGTGAAAAATCATTAAATGCATTAAGCCTCGCCATGGTCGAGCTGCTGTTACCGCAAATGCAGCGGTGGAAAGATGATGCCGATATTGCCATGGTGATATTGCAAGGCGCGGGCGACAAAGCCTTCTGCGCCGGCGGCGATATTCGCGATTTATATCATGCTATGAAAGCTGAACCTGAGACGTTTCAGCCTTATGTCACTGATTTTTTTCAAAAAGAATATACGCTGGATTATCTTATTCATACCTTTGAAAAACCGGTGCTCGTCTGGGGCAATGGCATTGTGATGGGCGGCGGTTTGGGCCTGATGGCGGGGGCGTCGCATCGGATCGTGACAGCGTCTAGCCGTATTGCCATGCCAGAGATGGCGATTGGCTTATATCCGGATGTGGGTGGCAGCTGGTTTTTAAACCGGATGCCGGCCGGCTGTGGTCTGTTTTTAGGCTTGACGGGTGCCTCCATCAATGCCGCTGATGCCAAATTTATTGATTTAGCAGATTATTTTATTCCACATGATCATAAAGCAGCGGTGATTGAACAGCTAAAAACGATCCGCTGGGGCAATACGGTAGCACTGAATCATCAGAAACTGACCGATGTCTTGTTGGCGGTGGAACAACAGCAGTTGCATCAACAACCAGCCAGTCAAATCCGTTTGCACCAAGCTGCTATTACTCAATTGGCCAACTGTGCCGATTTAGCAAGCGCTATCCAGCATATTCTCACCATGCCAAATGAAGATACCTGGCTAAGTAAAGCCAAAGCATCGCTGCAATATGGCAGCCCAGTCACCGCCCATATTGTCTGGCGGTTATTACAGCTTGGACAAAGCAAAATATTGGCGGACAGCTTCCGATTGGAGCTTGGGCTCAGTGTGCAATGTGGCCGATTGGGTGAATTTACCGAAGGGGTACGAGCGCTGCTGATTGATAAAGATCAAAAACCGCAGTGGCGTTACCCTGATGTGGCGTCAGTTCCGTCGGAGGTCATTGACACCTTATTCAGCTCGCCGTGGTCTGCCTCTGCGCATCCATTAGCGGCGCTAGGGCGCGTGCACTAACGCGTCAAGGTGTTTCACTTGGCGTGCATGCGTGAGTATCAGAGCCATCACTGCGCAGTGTGATGGCATGACGATAACCTGAGCGCAACAGAGCGCTCATAGCAGAACGAGCGCAATAAGAATATACAGCAGTTCGTGGATGATTCATCAAAAGCATGGTGATACCACAGCATGATGTTTGGCATGAGCAACACAACATCCAACGGCCGATTAGGCAATTGAGCAAGGAATACAATAATGGCAAAGGTAGCGTTTATTGGATTAGGTAACATGGGTGGCCCGATGGCGGCCAATTTAGTCAAAGCTGGACACCAGGTGCACGCCTTTGATTTATCGGCGGCAGCACTTGAGGCCGTTGCTGCACAGGGCGCTATTGCGGCCAATTCAGCAGTCGCGGCGGTGCAAGGTGCTGATTTTGTTATTTCGATGCTGCCTGCTGGCAAACATGTGGCGGCGCTGTATTTAGGTGATGATGGCGTTGCTGCGCACTTAGCACCCGGTGCCTTGGTGATGGATTGTTCCACCATTGATGCCGCTACGGCACGTCAGGTAGGGGCAGGCCTTGCCGCACGTGGTATAGCCTTTGTTGATGCGCCAGTGTCTGGTGGTGTCGGCGGCGCGAAAGCGGGCACCTTAACCTTTATCGTCGGTGGCACTGAGGAGCACTTCGCCAAAGCCAGTTCAGTGTTAAGTGCCATGGGTAAAAATTTATTCCATGCTGGCGCCGTGGGTGCAGGCCAAGTGGCAAAAATTTGCAACAACATGTTGTTGTCGGTCCTGATGGTCGGTACCAGTGAAGCCTTACAACTGGGCATTGATAATGGTCTCGATCCAAAAGTGCTCTCCGACATTATGCTGAAGAGCTCCGGCCGCAACTGGACCTTAGAGCTATATAACCCTTGTCCTGATGTCTTGCCCAATGTCCCATCGTCCAATGACTATCAAGGTGGCTTTATGGTGGATTTGATGGCAAAAGATCTGGGCTTAGCCGCAGAATGTGCGCAGCTTAGCCAATCGAGTACACCCATGGGCGCTCTGGCGCGAAATGTCTATGTACAGCACCAGCGGCAGGGCAATGGCAAGTTGGATTTTTCCAGTATTTTCCGCTTTTTTAGCCGGAAGTCCAACTAGGGATACAAGGATTTTGACGTTTAAGTGACCACGGCGTAAACCCTGTGGATACTGGTCTATACTGGCGCAGACGTTTAAACTCGCTGGCCAACAGGAGAATATCATGCAGTTACAAGATAAAATCATCGTGATCACCGGTGGTGCCCAAGGACTTGGTTTAGAAATGGCCCGGATGTGTGCCAGCTCAGGTGCGCATTTAGCGCTAATTGATATGAACGAAGCGCAATTGGATCAAGCTGCCGCTGAGCTCTCAAGCCATGGCGTGCAAGTCAAAACCTACCGTGCCAATGTGGCTGATGAGCCATCGGTTGAGCAAACCTTCGCGGCGATTGCCTGCGATTTTGGCGGTATTGATGGCCTCATCAACAATGCCGGTATTTTGCGCGATGGTTTACTGCTGAAATTTAAAGATGGCGTGATGCAAAGCAAAATGTCATTACAGCAATTCCAATCGGTGATCGATGTCAATTTAACGGGCGTGTTTTTATGTGGCCGTGAGGCTGCCGCTTTAATGGTGCAAACCGGTCGTAAAGGCGTCATCATCAATATGTCGAGCGTGGCGCGAGCGGGCAATATGGGCCAAACCAACTACGCCGCTTCCAAAGCCGGTGTGGTGGCCATGACCGTGACCTGGGCACGCGAGCTTGGCCGTTATGGCATTCGGGTCGGCGCTATTGCACCGGGTGTGATCCGCACCAGCATGACCGATGCCATGAAACCTGAAGCGCGCGATCGTTTAGTGGCGATGAAACCGGTAGGGCGTTTGGGCGAGGCGCATGAAATTGCGCACAGTGCCAAATATATTTTTGAAAATGACTTTTTCACCGGCCGTGTGATTGAAATTGACGGTGGTATTAGTATGTAATTTGGCAACTTTGCCGATGTAGACCGCCGCCGTTTAATATTGTCTAAGCAAGGCGTCAGTGCGTACTGACGCCTTGATGTTTTATAAGCAAATGTATTTGTTGCGCCATTGATAGAGTCCCTAGGAATTTTTATGCACCCAAATCGTCATGCCATTGCGTTTGGCAGTCTGTTGTTTATGTTTGTCATCATAATTGCGTTTATTGCCAGCTTGTTTTGGTTGTGGCCAAAGTACAAGGTCTACAAAAAAGAAATGGATGGTATCGCATCGTTAAAAGAAGCCGAGTGGAGCAAGCAAATTTTGATTGAAGAAGCCAAGGCGCGTGAACAAGCGGCGCTGATGCAGGCCAAAGCCCGTGTTACGCTTGCTCAAGCCGAAGGCGAAGCGAAAGTCGTTCAAGCCAAGGCGGAGGGCTTAGCCGATATTGAGCGCGCAAAAGCAGCCGCGGAGGCAAACCGTATCATTGGTGAGTCGTTAAAAGGTAATGATGAATATCTAAGATACATATGGATCAAAGGTTTGCAAGATGGTAATGGCGAACGTATTTATATTCCCACCGAAGCAGGCTTACCTATTTTAGAAGCTGGAAAGTTGGGTAAGTAATCGACATAATAATGACCTTTTTCCAGAGCCTGCTCAGGCTCTACTGCCGTATGTTTGAACAGCAAGGAACGCACACCTCATGTTTGTGACCATCGCGACCGTTACATCGATGTTTTCGGATGAACGCAATATCATGTTGTTGAGTTGGTTGGATATGGGGTGTTTTGCCGCTTTGGCGATGGTGTTGCTGAGTTTGCTGCGCCCTTTACCGCGGCTGGCATTGCTTTCCGCCATGGTATTTTTTGCATTGGCACTGCTCAGCGCGCGGGTATCGGTCGTTTGGCTGGCGCTTGTTCCGCTGGCCATCTATTTGCGTTATCAATTGGGGCGAGAGCCGCGCTGGTGGCATCATGCTATCTTAATCATGCTCGTGGTTGGTCTTGCCGCACACCTATGGCCGGGTTTTATCAACCTTCAATTGCTCGAACAGGTGAAAGCAGGGCCGCAAAGCGCGCCTTTTGATCTTTACATGAATTTGGATAAGCCGGTTGCTGCCTTGGTGTTATTGTATGTGGTGCAAGGTTGTCGAACATGGCAAGGGCATGGCACTGTGTTTGCGGCCGATAGCCGTTGGAGTCCCGCGCTGCAGGCGACACCACGCTGGGTATTGTTGCTTGGCGTGCAAATAATCTGCTGCGCCGTGGTGATGTTGCTTGCATGGCTAAGTGGATATGTGATCCCGGAGCCAAAACTTCCCAGCTGGTGGTGGTTGTTTTTAGTTAATAATCTGCTGTTTACCTGTATTGCCGAAGAGGCGTTTTTTCGGGGTTACCTGATGAACCAGTTGCAACGTGTGATGCCTGCGATTGGCGCTTTACTGCTGAGCAGTGTTTTGTTTGGACTGGCACATAGCGCTGGAGGTCCTCATTACGTGCTGCTCGCCAGTGTGGCGGGGATGGGGTATGGCTTATTATTCGTGTATGGTCGTCATTTGATGTGGCCGATTGTGGGGCATGCGCTGCTCAATCTATTACATCTACTCTTGTTCACCTATCCCTATTGGCAATTTGGCCGGCTATAGCCGACTCTCGTCGCCACATCACCGTAACGTCATCGGCAATCAAGCGCGAAGACCAATCCGCAACGCTGTTTTGGTCGTGGTTCGATATGACCGCAGGTTGCCTTGTGTATCGCCAAGGTGTATACCATATGTTCAATTTGTGTACTGCGCAGTGGTTGCGATCAACGCAGTTTAATGGTGGGTATCTGACGATCTTTATGTGATACGATAAAGATCCGCTCGCAAAAAGCTCTTGCCATGCCTGAGTTGAGCAATGTTTTGGTTCATCGCTATGCGTTACAACATGGATAACCGCACTGCACCGCAAAACGCAGCATTGTTACATTTGCTTCGGAGGAGCCCATATGCATCACCCCAGCATTATGCCATTTCATCGCTGGCCTTTGCGACTGATGTACCGACTGCGGCAAGTGGTCGCGCTTGTATTGGGTGTTGTATCGGCCATTGGCTGGTTAACCCTCATGGCCGAAATGGGTCATGTCATCCTGCCCGTAACCGTTGAGCCGACTATCGCATTTGCACATACACCGCTTTCACAGGCGTCCTTAGCGGCAACCACCGATAGCGAGCTGAACCCTGTTCCCTTGGTGCTGACCCCGATGATGCTTGCGTGGGAATTACTCAGTTGGGGGAGCGCCTTATGCCTAAGTGTCGTGTTGGCTAGCTATGTGATGCGAAGCCGACGGCGCTGGCTCACGGTGGTGTTGTGCGGTTTTGTTGCGAGCCTGGTGGCTGCAACGTTTCTGACGCAGCCTCATCCGGTATGGTTTATGTGGGGATCCGCATTGGTATTGATGGGGTGTGCGATGTTTAGTCACAAATATGCCACAAAAGTTAGATATCGGCGCTGTCGTTGACATGGGCTATCACCCCATGGCGTTTGGCATAAATTTGCGGTATCGCGACCCCCGTCACCAGCCTAGCGTTGCCATCGATCGGGACAATGATTTGCTGGGTCTAGCCTTATGGCTGAGTGGGCGTTTATTCACAGAAAATAAAACTAAAATCATATAAAATAAGGCAATTTTTTTAGGGAGCTTGTTATGGTAAGTCTGCAGAACAAAAATACGTCTCGGCATTGGGCGGCGCGGCAAGACAATCACTGTCATATGGCTTTTTTGCAACATAAACAACCTAGCAAAAGGTTAGCCCACGGCGTTGTGAGTCGGCTGGCAAACGCGTTGCGTGGGTATGTGCAACAGAGCCTATCGCTTGTGCTTGGGGGGGCGCTATTGAGCGTTGGTGTAACAACGGTACAAGCCGCGTCGGTCAATTCTGCGCCATTTGTTGCAGTGTCGATAAATGCGGCATCAGGACAGATATCGACAAGTATGCTGTTCAGCATGTTAAATAGTCAGGCAGCCAAAGCCACCGCCATTGAACCGCCGCCAAGTTTTGTAGAGCAGACGGTGTTGATCAAACCAAATTTGCCACAGCCACATTTTTTAACCGAAGCGGAGCTTGGCGAAAAATCAGCGGACATTGCGCAGTTTTGGCAACGAGATGTGGTACAAGGAAAATTTGACGCTCATGATAAGTTAGCGCTGCATTATGCCTATACCTTACCTGCGGATGCCAAGGCCGTGATTGTTATTGTGAATGGTCGCACCGAATCGGTATTAAAGTACCAAGAACTGTTTTTTGAATTAACCAACGCCGGTTATGCCGTGTTTAGTTTTGATCATCGCGGGCAGGGGCTGTCAGCGCGGCTCTTGGAAAATCCTCATAAAGGTCATGTCGAGAATTTCCAAGATTATGTCACCGATTTATACGCATTTATTGATCAGGTTGTGAAAACTAAAACGGACTTACCGCGATTTGTCATGGCGCATTCGATGGGGGGCGCTATTACCAGCTTTGCGCTTGCGCAGCGCGCTGACGATTTTGTCGCGGCAGCACTGATGTCGCCGATGCATGCGCCCAATGCGGAACTGGTGTTTGGCGCTCGTGATGGCTGCCGTTTAGAAACCATGCTGGGCTGGAGTTGCAGTGATTGTTATGCTGGATTTACCGATCAGCCGTTTAAAGATCGGGGTTTTGACGGTAATGTGTATACCCACTCAGCGCTTCGTTATGAACGGTTTATGCAGGTTTATCAACAGCATCCTCAGATCCAACTCGGAGGGCCCACCTGGCAATGGTTGGCGCAAGCTTGTGCGGTGGAAGACGCCGTGATTGCACAAGCTCCGCAGATTAAAACGCCGATGTTAGTGCTACAAGCGACGGCAGATCAAGCGGTTACCGCAGAAGCACAACAGGAGTTTTGCCAAAATAGCCCATTTTGTGCCCATCAGCAGGTGCTGCCGATTAAAGATGCCCGGCACGAGCTTATCATTGAAGCGGATCAGTATCGCATCCCGGCCCTGCAAGCGGTGTTTAGTTTCTTTGCGGAGCAGTCAAAACCACTGCACCACTGATAGATTAATTATTGATGACGTTGTGGTGGTGCAAATGGGGCGCGAACACATGCTCCTGCAGACATGCTAATGGACGCTGTAGGCATCTTGTAAAGCCGTAACGTGCCGCAGTGATTAAATTACGGAACTGCGGCCTTATTCATCCACATAGTGCATTTGATCATCAAAACAAAAAACCAGCCTAGGCTGGTTTTTTTATAACGTTGATACCTTTATCCGGTACCTTTATCTTGCGTAACGGCGAACTCAAGTACAGAGACCTTGATGACCGAACGAGGGGCTCGTCACTTAGCGTTCAAGCCCCAAGGGTATCGCAAGATTTATTCGACCGCAGGTGGTTTGGTCATTGGCGCCACGGCAACGTGGCGTGCAGTCGCCGCACCCGCTTGACGTTCGGATGACTGTACTACAGGGCGTGCAGCTACCGGCATGGCATGTGGTACAACGGCGTCGTGCGCTGTGCTTTCAACCTGAGCCGGTTTGGTCATGGTTGCGCTGACCATAGACGCATAACGACTGGCCGCTTTTGGCACGGCAACTTTGGCCGGGACAGGTGTTGCCGCGGTTGACATTGTGGCCGGCGCCGTCACTGCTGCAGTTGTACTGGTTTCATCGACGACGCTAGTGGTCACGTCCATGGATGCCAGCTTTTGCGCTGCCGTATCGACCAGGCTTTCGGCCGCTGCCTTAGCATGAACCTGAGTTTCTAGAGCCACAGTTTCTACAGCTACGGTTTCACTAACCACAGCTTCAGTAACCACAGCTTCAGGGATTGCCGTAGCACTGTCGACCGGCGACGCTATCGCAGCACTCAGGTCCACAGTTTCAACATCCAGCGCAGCTGCTGCTGGCGTCTCGGTGACTGTGATTGGCGTTTCTACCACTGTGTCTGTCGCAACAGATGCCGTCTCGACGACGACTGTCTGAACCGGAACGGTGTCTGCTATAGCGGTTTCAACTACTGCGGTTTCAACTGCAGAGGTTTCAACAGCTGCTGTTTCAACTGCTGCGGTTTCGACGACACCAGTTTCAATGACCGCAGTTGCCAGTTCAGTATCTGTATGTGCTGCAGTTTCTGCTCGCAAAACCTCAGGTGCATTGTCTACAACTGTTCGTTGCGCTGCAGTGTCTGTTACCACTGACTGCTCGTCTGCCGGGTAACGCGCATCCACAGCGTCATCCTGTTGCTGCTGCTCTTTGCGACGTTTTTGACCGGCGGCACGTAAATGACGCGGTGAACGACGTGAACGGTTCCGTTGCTCAGGACCTTCCTCTGTCGCCACGTCATCCACATCAGTGGCTGCTAAGGCAACGGCCGTATTGTCAACATCCGCGGTTGGTGTAACCACGGCGTCTACAGTATGGCGGTTGGTATGGCGTGCTGCGCGAATCTCACGTGGTGTGCCCGCTTGGTCCGAGCTGCTATCCATCGTATTGCTGTCTACCGCATGAGGTTCCACTGCATTAGTTGCCAGTGTGACTGATGTCGTGACCGCAGTTGCAGTCTCATCCGTAGTCAACGTATCCGTTGCGCGGGTTGTTTCAGCCAAAACGACAGCTGTAGGGGCGAGCTCTACGGCCTGAAGCTGGGGTTGTTGCTCTTGGCTGTTTTGCTCCACGCGCACTGATTTGCGCATATGACGACGATTACGGCGCTCTACTACTTTGCTCGAAACCTGCATATCATCCGCATCTGCGGCATCAACACCCTTAACATCCGCCGTGTGTTGCTCGGCGTGACGTTGAGTGGCCTGACGCGACTCATGCTGACGTTGGCCTTGGCGACCACGGTCATTGGATTTTTCAGCATCACGGCCAGCACCTTTTTGCTGTCCATCTTTGGCCTGTGCATCTCTTGGCTGAGCATCACGTGCTTGACCATCTTTGGCTGGCCGTGCTTGCCGCTGCTTGTCGTTGCGGTCCGACTTTTCAGCCGATTTGTCCAGACGCTCTTGTTGCGGTTTATCCGCAGACTTTTCACCATCAGCGCGGCGGCCCTGTTGCCCTTGCTGCTGATTACCTTTACCACGGCGTTGCCGGTTATCACGATGTTGACGACGGCCGTTATCAGGTTTGGTCTCTTCCGCTGGCGCCTCAACTGGCGCAGGGGCAAATAGAGATTTCACAAAGCCGGCAAACTTGGCAAATAAACCAGGACTGGCTTCGGCCGCTGACGCTTCCGCCGCAGGCGCTGCTGGTTTGGTCACTGGCGCTGTGCTGTCGGGGATGGAAATAGGCGCGATCGCCGGTTTTTCTTTCACAGCATCAGATACCGGGTGGTAGACACCGCTGGTGATGGCTGGTGCTTTGACTAAGTTGTAGCTTGCATCTTCGATTTCTTCGTCCAGTCGAATGCGCGTCACTTCATAGTGTGGCGTCTCGAAATGCTCATTCGGGATGACATAAATGCGGATCCCATGTCGACTTTCGATGCGACGGATAGCTTCGCGTTTCTCGTTCATCAAATACGTGGCTACCGAGATCGGCACTTGGGCATGGATTTGACTGGTATTGTCTTTAATCGCTTCTTCTTCAATCAAGCGTAAAATAGACAGTGCTGATGATTCCGTGCTGCGAATGGTACCGCGACCGTGACAACGAGGACACACATGGGTGGCAGATTCGCCCAGCGAAGGACGCAGCCGTTGCCGCGACATTTCCAGTAAACCAAAGCGTGAAATGCGGCCAATTTGTACGCGAGCACGGTCTTGCACCACGGCGTCTTTCAGACGATTTTCTACTTCACGCTGATGGCGAACAGGCGTCATATCGATAAAATCGATCACAATCAAGCCACCTAAGTCACGCAGACGCAATTGACGAGCAATTTCATCGGCCGCTTCTAAGTTGGTGTTGAATGCGGTTTCTTCGATATCACCGCCTTTGGTGGCTTTTGATGAGTTGATATCAATCGCGGTTAAGGCTTCGGTGCTGTCGATAACAATGGAGCCACCGCTTGGTAAGCGGACTTCACGGCGGAAGGCGGATTCGATCTGCGTTTCAATTTGGAAATGCATGAACAGCGGTACTTCGCCTTGGTACAGTTTTACGCGGTGGGCAAAATCGGGGCGGAACTGGTGAATGTATAGCTTGGCTTCTTCAAAAATCCGTGGATTATCAATGAGGATTTCACCAACATCACGGCGCAAGTAATCACGGATCGCGCGAAATACCACGTTACTTTCTTGGTGAATTAAGAAAGGTGCGGCACGATTTTGTGCCTCAGATGTGATGGCTGACCAGTGTTTTAACAGTGCTTTTAAGTCGTAATCCAATTCTTCGTACGACTTGCCAACACCGGCGGTACGGACAATCAGCCCCATGCCATCGGGCATGGCCAATTGACCTAACGAGTCTTTTAATTCCTGCCGTTCATCACCTTCAATACGACGCGAAATACCACCCGCGCGTGGATTGTTCGGCATTAACACCAAATAGGAGCCTGCCAAACTGATAAATGTGGTAAGCGCAGCGCCTTTTTGGCCACGTTCTTCTTTATCAATTTGCACAATGACTTCTTGGCCTTCACGGATCGCTTCTTTGATGTTGGGGCGACCGTCAAAGTTATATCCGGCAGGGAAATATTCGCGAGAAATTTCTTTGAGGGGCAAAAAACCGTGCCGTTCAGCGCCGTAATCAACGAAGGCAGCTTCAAGGCTTGGTTCTACGCGGGTAATTTTACCTTTGTAAATGTTGGATTTTTTTTGTTCATGACCTGGGCTTTCAATATCCAAGTCATACAGTTTCTGGCCATCGACCAGGGCAACACGGATTTCTTCTTCCTGTGTTGCGTTAATGAGCATTCTTTTCATGGTGTAACTCGTCCTAAGCGCCACCACGTCAGCCCACAACGGTTCTGCGTGTCAGATGTCGTCAAACATATTTAGGATGCAGTCTCCCGACTGGAATGCTTGAAAAACGTATTGAGTTTAATATTTTATCGTCAATATCGACTGGTCGGACAATCTCCGACAAAGGTCAATGTGCTCTGATCCACATCGTTGCAGCGAGCTGCGTTATGGCGTTGTTTTGTGCATTTTGCTCATTAGACTGGAACCTGTGTTTGATCCTGTATTGGTAATAAAATACGCAACATTACCTCAGATCAACGGCGTTAATGACGGGGGGATGCGGAAAATCGTTGGTTTTCACCACGGATCCGGTATGATCTCACACCCGAACGGTGCCTCACTTGTTCTCTTACGTCTCAACGAGCGCCCTAACGGCCTGAATTGGCACTATTAGCGAATTGATTATCCCATCATTTCGCCGCCAATAGCAATACCAATGTTAACAACCAAGAGTAGCGATAATCCATGACTGATGACTTAAGAACCCCGGTGCAATTCATTGATGTTGATGAAGAATTTCAGGGACAACGCATAGATAACTTCCTGATTGCGCGTTTACGTGGGGTGCCCAAGAGCGTCATTTATCGGGTGGTGCGTAAAGGTGAGGTGCGCGTGAACAAAAAACGCGTCAAACCTGAGTATAAATTGGTCAGTGGCGATCAGGTGAGGGTTCCACCGATGACCGTCTCGCAAGAAAAAGATCCGGTCTCGGTGAAGTTGAGCCAAGTGCAGACCTTGGAGCAGCACATTTTATTTGAAGATAACGATTTAATTGTGTTGAACAAACCTACAGGTATCGCTGTGCATGGCGGCAGCGGCCTCCAGTTTGGTGTGATTGAGGCGCTGCGGGCATTGCGGCCACTGGCCAAGCATTTGGAGCTGGTGCACCGGCTTGATCGTGATACGTCGGGCTGTTTATTAATTGCCAAAAAACGCTCGGTATTGACGCATTTACATGAACAGCTGCGTTTAAAAACTGTCGAGAAAAAATACTGGGCTTTAGTGGCAGGGCAGTGGGACGCCAAAGTCAAAAAAGTAACAGAGCCTTTAAAGAAAAATACCCTGCAATCAGGCGAGCGTATTGTTCGGGTGGATGAGCGTGATGGTAAACCCTCGGAAACACGTTTTAAAATTTTACAGCGCTATCAAGAGGGCACCTTGGTGGAAGCCTTTCCGGTGACAGGCCGCACGCACCAAATTCGTGTCCATACCGCGTGCCAGGGGCATCCGATTGCCTGTGATGATAAATATGGCGATAACGAGTTTACCCAGCAAATGACAGGGTTAGGCTTGCATCGGCTGTTTCTTCATGCGTTCACGTTAAAGTTTACCCACCCCAATACAGGGGCGGTGATGCAAGTTGAAGCGCCGCTTGACCAGGCATTACAACACATTTTAACCCGCTTAACGCGCAAATAAAGGGATGTCGCACGCCCGTCGTAAACGATGTAGGTGTTAGATGTAGGTATAAAAAGCAGTATGCAGAAAAATGTTTTAGGGCCGCTGGAGATGGCGGCCGTTCAGCTGATCATTTTTGATTGGGATGGCACGCTCATGGATTCGGTGCCGAAAATTGTCAATTGTGTGCAAGGCGCAGCGCGGCTGGTTGGTTTGCCAGAACCCAGTCCGGCGGCGGCACGGCATATTATAGGTTTAAGCCTGGATCCGGCGTTCCACTATTTATTTCCGCAGAGCACCGCTGCGCAGCGTCATGCCTTGGGTGAGGCGTATAAAACCTATTTCGCCCAGCATGATGATACACCAGCGCCCTTATTTGCGGGCGCCGACAACCTGATCCGGCGGTTACATCAATCCGGCAAACAGGTGGCGATTGCCACCGGTAAAACGCGGCGTGGCTTAGACCGGATGCTCCACGAGACGGGGCTTGGTGACTTTTTTCATGCCTCACGCACGTCAGACGAGGCAAAATCAAAGCCTGATCCGGATATGTTGTGGCAACTATGTAAAGAGCTGGGTGTTTCACCTGCGCAAGCCCTGATGATTGGCGATTCAGTGCATGATATGGCTATGGCGCAGCACGCCGGCATCGCGCGCATTGGCATCAGCCATGGTGCGCATGACCAGATGACGTTGTCGGCCTTCGCGCCGATGGCGGTCGTCTCTGCCATTGATGAATTGCATGCACTATTACTTGGTTAGTGGGCTGTGGTTAGTGGGCTGTGGTTAGTGGATTGTAGTGTGTTGGGTTCGCAAGTTCGAGCGCAGAGGCATGGCGTTTTTGCAACGTCATGCCTGCCCTTTATGCCCAGTCTTCATGTTAGGCTTTCATATCAGGTGTTGATGTCAACCCCGACCAATGGTTGAACCAGGCATCGCACTATCGCCAGCGGCAACCGCCTTAATCACACAGCAAGTCCATGCCAAAATGACGCAGCATCTGGTGGAGCTTAATCAGTGGTAAGCCAATCAGGCTATTGGGGTCGTCACCTTCTAGCTTTTCAAACAACGTAATACCTAGCCCTTCCGATTTAAAACTGCCGGCACACTGCAATGGCATTTCTCGTGCGATGTAGCGGTCAATTTCTTGCGCCGTTAAGGTTCTAAAATGCACATGAAATGCATCGACACAGTGTTGATGTTGACCACTGGCGGCATCCACCACTGCCAAACCGGTCAAAAAGGTCACGGTATGACCACTAAATTTGCGCAGCTGCGCTTTCGCGTTTTCGACCGTATGCGGCTTCCCTAATATTTCGTCACCAAACACAGCGACTTGGTCTGAACCTATCACCACCGCATCCTGATGCTGCACCGCCACAGCGCGCGCTTTGGCAAGAGCTAAACGCTCGACCAGCGCCGTGGCACTCTCGCCAGCAAAAGGGGTCTCATCGACCTCCGGTTTGGCCGTGATAAATTGTTCGGTTAGTTTTTTTAACAGCGCTTGGCGAAAAACAGAGGTCGATGCCAATACCAATGTAGGACGTGTCGTCGCTTGGGATGCAGGGCTCATGAATGCTCCAACTGGGGTTGAGATAAAGTCATAGCGATTATATCGAGCTATGGCCGAAGGTCATCATTTTTATGATGAGGAGGGACATGGCGCTGTCGATGCATTTAAACAGGTCTTAACTTGTCATCAGATGCTAACTTACAATAATGTCTTAATTTGGCAGCAAGGCTATGTTAGAGTTTAAGCACTGAGTGCTTGGGTGGTTATTTGCTGATTTTTAAGCGACAATTGTGGTAATAAAAATCAACAAATTCCTGAGGAATCCTTTGACAGCTCAGGGCTTGATCGTTATGATGCGCGCCTTATGCAAAATGTAAAAATTCCAATCACCATAGATCCGATCCGTACAGCCCAAAAACGGCTGAACTTTGAAGGTATAGTCCCGTTTGCCAGCTTACCTCGCTTTGGCGAGTCTGTGCTGAGTGCAGACGGTGATGTTATCGTCGCAGTGGAATGCGGAACCGATCAACAGGGCCTTGTGTATTTCCAAGGTCATGCGGCTATCACAGTACAATTACGCTGTGAGCGGTGTGGTGATGCGATGGCGCACCATGTTCACGCCAATTTTGCATACACCCCGATCAAGAGCCAGGATGCTGATCTTGACGATATTCCAGAGCGCTACGACGTAGTTGAGCTTGATGAACACGGCGAAGTGAACTTGAGGGAGTTGGTTGAGGATGAGATCATTCTCGCAATGCCTCTGTTTCCGATGCATGACGAAGGGCAGTGTGACCCGGCGAAAGTGCAGATGAGCTGGGGTGAGATTGAACCTGAACCAGAAAAACCAAACCCATTTGCAATTTTGCAAGAATTGAAGAAAAAGTGAATTTAGGAGAAAGGCAATGGCTGTACAACAGAACAAAAAATCTCGTTCAAGACGTGATATGCGCCGTTCACACGACGCACTGACTGGCCCAACACTGTCAGTTGACGCAACCAGCGGTGAAACGCATCGTCGTCACCACATCACTGCTGACGGTTTCTACAAAGGCCGTAAAGTAAAATAAGCTGCGGTGCACGAGTTGCAACCAACTCGGCTTAGCATAGCCTTAGATATGATGGGGGGCGACCATGGCCCCCTATCTACTATTCCAGCTGCCATCGCTGCAGTTGCAGAATTCCCATTTCTTGATTTGATCCTCTGCGGTGACGAGACAACGCTGACGCAAGCGCTGCTTGACCATCAGGCGCTCCATCATCCTCAACTCAAAATTCAACACGCATCGTCTGTGGTCTTAATGACCGACCGGCCCTCTGTTGCACTGCGCAATAAACGCGATTCATCGATGCGAGTGGCGCTGGATCTGGTGGATAAAGGCGAAGTGCAAGCCTGTGTCAGTGCCGGTAATACCGGCGCCTTAATTGCAATGGCGCATTATGTGCTGAAAATGCTCAATGGTATTGAACGTCCTGCCTTGGTTAGCGCACTGCCCACCACCGCCGGCAGTCCGGTGTTTATGCTGGATTTAGGCGCAACGGTGAACTGTGATTCCGATACTTTATTCCAGTTTGCCGTGATGGGTGCCGTGATGGCCGAAGAGGTGGAAGGTATTTATCAGCCTAAAGTGGCGCTGTTAAATATGGGTGAAGAGGAAATCAAAGGGTCGGATCAAATTAAACGTACGTCATTGCTGCTCTCAGAATGCGCGGATATCAATTACATCGGCTATATCGAAGGCAATGATATTTTTTCCGGCAAGGCCGACGTGATTGTCTGTGATGGTTTTGTTGGTAATGTCGCGCTAAAAACCTGTGAAGGTGTCGCTAAGTTAATTATCAAACGTTTAGAGTTGGCGCTTAAATCGTCAATGTCTGCCCATTTATTCGGCTGGTTAATCAAACCGCTGTTAAAAAGTGCCGCAACTGGCGTGAACCCCGACCAGTATAACGGTGCAAGTCTGATAGGATTGCGCGGAATTGTAGTGAAAAGTCATGGAAATGCGACGAAAGATGCATTTCTAAGCGCCATCCGTCAGGCGGTCCGTGAAGTAGAACGGCAAGTCCCCGCCAAAATTAAAGACAGGTTGGAACACGTATTAATTGATAAAGCGTAGGTCCGCATGTATTCACGCATCATCGGCACAGGTAGTTATTTTCCGAGCCAAATAAGAACAAATGCTGATTTAGAAAGCATGGTCGATACCACAGACGAATGGATTGTTGAGCGTACAGGTATCCGTGAACGTCGAATTATTGGGCAACACGAAACCGTTGCCACCATGTCCACAGAAGCCGCGTGGCAGGCGTTAGACGCTGCCAATATCGATAAAAACAGCATCGATATGATTATCGTGGCGACCACCAGTGCGGCGCGGGCTTTCCCAAGTGCAGCCTGTGAAGTGCAGCGCGAGTTAGATATTCCGAATATTCCCGCTTTTGATGTTGCGGCTGCTTGCGCAGGCTTTTGTTATGCGCTCAGTGTGGCCGACCAGTTTATTAAAAGTGGCATGGTCAAGCGTATTCTGGTCATAGGTGCGGATTGTTTATCCCGCTTGGTGAACCCGGCCGATCGTAATATGGTGGTGTTGTTTGGTGATGGCGCCGGCGCTGTCATCTTAGAAGCGTCCAGCGAGCCTGGCATTTTATCAACGCATATTCACGCTGACGGTAAACATTCAGAACTGTTGTACGTTGATAACCCCGTGCGTGGGGTGGAAGCTTCGGTGCATGAAGCTTGGGGCCATATGAAAGGCAATGATGTATTTAAAGTTGCTGTGACGCGATTGTCCGAAGTCGTAGAACAAACCTTGGCCGCCAATCAGATGGATAAATCTGACATTGATTGGTTAGTGCCACATCAAGCCAATTTACGAATTATCGCCGGTGTGGCACGTAAATTGGAACTCTCGATGGACCAAGTGGTCATTAACCTCGATAAGTACGGCAATACCTCAGCGGCAACTGTACCGACTGCGTTGGATGAAGCCATCCGCGATGGTCGAATTCAACGTGGTCAAACTATTTTGCTCGAAGCTTTTGGGGCAGGTTTTGCCTGGGCTTCTGCCTTAGTTCGTTATTAAGTAGGATTTTTTATGACGCAACCATTTGCTGTTGTTTTTCCTGGTCAAGGTTCGCAATCGGTGGGCATGTTAGCCGACCTGTATCAAGAGTTTGCGATTGTGCGTGAAACCTTTGCCGAGGCTAGTGCCGCGTTGGGATACGACTTATGGCAGCTTATTGCCCATGGCCCCGAAGCCGATCTGAATGAAACCCACCGTACCCAACCTGCCTTACTGACTGCATCCGTTGCTGTATGGCGGTTATGGCAAGCACAGGGTGGGGCACAACCTTCCTATATGGCGGGTCACTCTTTGGGTGAATATTCCGCCTTAGTCTGTGCTGGCGTATTAACGCTGCAAGACGCGGTGAAATTGGTGGAGTTGCGTGGCCAATTTATGCAACAAGCCGTGCCTGCAGGAACAGGCGCCATGTCGGCGATCATTGGCCTAGATGATGCCGCTATTACGCAAGCCTGTGCTGAAGCCGCCCAAGGCCAAGTGGTCGCCCCGGTGAATTTTAACTCGCCAGGCCAAGTGGTAATTGCGGGTGATAAAGCGGCCGTTGAGCGTGCCAATGAACTGTGTAAAGCAGCGGGCGCCAAGCGTGCGCTGCCGTTGCCGGTCAGTGTGCCCTCACACTGCGCGTTAATGAAACCGGCGGCAGAGCAGCTGAGCAACGTATTGAACGGTATCACCTTTCATCCAGCTGTCATCCCTGTGGTGAATAATGTTGACGTGAGTGTTGCGCAATCGGCAGAACAGATAAAAGACGCGCTGATCCGCCAGTTATACAGCCCCGTGCGCTGGACGGAAAGTGTGGAGTATCTCGCGGCGCAAGGTGCGCTGCAGATGATAGAAATGGGTGCTGGGAAAGTGCTGAGTGGCCTTATCAAACGAATTAATAAAGATGTAACGTCCGTCTCTGTATTGGATGTTGCCAGTTTGCAACAGGCACTGGCCTTACAGGAGTAATTATGAATAACTTTTTTGCGTTTGAGGGCAAAGTGGTGTTGGTCACCGGCGCGAGTCGGGGGATTGGTCGTGCTATTGCTGAACAATTTGCCCAGCTGGGCGCCACCGTGGTCGGCACTGCAACGACTGAGAGTGGTGCTGAAGCCATCAGTAGCTATTTGGCCGATCACGGGTGTGGTTTGGTGTTAAACGTCGCCGACGCGGCGTCGGTGGAAGCCTGTTTAGAGCAGATCAAAGCACGTTATGGCGATATTGATATTTTGGTGAATAACGCCGGTATTACTCGTGATAACTTATTGATGCGTATGAAAGATGATGAATGGTTTGATATTATGCAGACCAATCTGACCTCTGTGTTTCGTTTAAGTAAAGCTGTGCTGCGCAGCATGATGAAAAAGCGCTTTGGCCGCATTATTACCATAGGTTCGGTGGTGGGCTCGATGGGGAACGCTGGTCAAACTAACTATGCTGCCGCCAAAGCTGGGGTGCTTGGTTTTACAAAATCGCTTGCGAAAGAGGTTGCCTCTCGTGGTATAACTGTCAACTCAGTTGCACCTGGCTTTATCGATACCGATATGACCAAGGATTTAACTGAAGAGCAAAAAACCGCGATTTTCGGCCAAATTCCAGCGAACAGACTGGGAACGCCGGCGGAGGTTGCCGCGACTGTGGTGTTTTTAGCCTCAGAGCCAGCCGCATATATTAATGGGGAAACCATTCACGTAAACGGTGGCATGTACATGGTTTAACAGCAGGTATGACCTGCCAATTAAGGCAGGTTGATAGCTTGCGCTTAACCAAACTTACCACTAAACTAGCCGCCACACAAAATTGCACGAATTGTTGCGATTTAGATGAGAAAAAGGAAGAAAAGATGAGCAACATCGAAGAACGCGTTAAGAAAATTATTATCGAGCAACTGGGCGTTAAAGAAGAAGAAGTGAAAAACGAAGCTTCTTTCGTTGACGACTTAGGTGCTGATTCTCTGGATACCGTTGAGCTGGTTATGGCTCTGGAAGAAGAATTCGATACTGAAATCCCTGATGAAGAAGCTGAAAAAATCACAACTGTGCAATCAGCTATCGACTACATCAAAGCTCACGCTGAATAAGCGTTGAGTGCCTCAGACGGGTAGCTTAGCTACCCGTTTTTGTTTATGCTACCGAAAAACCTTTGATTATCTTAGCTTTATCCTTGCGGAGGATCTCGTGACGAAACGTCGAGTCGTGGTAACTGGCCTTGGAATGTTGACCCCGCTGGGGAATGATGTCGCCACTACCTGGCAAGCTTTGCAACAAGCGAAAAGCGGCATTGATTTTATTACGCATTTTGATACCAGCGCCTACAGCACTAAATTTGCCGGCTTAGTCAAAAATTTCGAAGTTGAAGCTTATTTCCCAGCCAAAGAAGCGAAAAAAATGGATTTATTTATCCAGTATGGTATCGCTGCCGGCCTTCAAGCATTTAAAGATTCAGGCTTAGAAATCACCGAACAAAATGCCGGTCGTATTGGCGCGGCCATTGGCTCCGGTATTGGTGGTTTGGGTCTGATTGAAGAAAACCACGCCAAATTGTTAAACAGTGGCCCGCGGCGTTTATCTCCATTTTTCGTGCCGTCCACCATTATTAATATGATCGCAGGTCACCTGTCTATTATGTTAGGCCTTGAAGGCCCGAACATTAGTATCGTCACCGCCTGTACCACGGGCGTGCATAATATCGGTCAAGCCGCCCGGATGATCGCTTACGGCGATGCCGATGCCATGTTAGCGGGCGGTGCTGAAAAAGCCTCCACTGAGCTTGGGATTGGTGGTTTTGGTGCTGCTCGCGCGTTATCAACCCGCAATGACGCGCCGCAACAAGCAAGTCGTCCTTGGGATAAAGACCGTGATGGCTTTGTGCTGGGCGATGGCGCTGGCGTTGTGATGCTGGAAGAATATGAACACGCCAAAGCGCGTGGCGCCAAAATTTATGCCGAGCTGGTTGGCTTTGGCATGAGTGGTGACGCTTTCCATATGACGTCACCCCCAGAAAATGGCCGTGGCGCCGCCAATGCCATGCAAAATGCCTTGCGTGATGCCGGCGTGAATGCCGACCAAGTGCAATACATTAATGCCCACGGTACCTCGACCCCGGCGGGTGATATCGCGGAAACCATGGCGATCAAGTCGGTCTTTGCCAGCGTGCAAGATAAAATCATGGTCAGCTCCAGCAAATCGATGATTGGTCATTTGTTAGGTGCCGCGGGTTCAGTCGAGTCCATCATTACAATTTTGTCACTGCAAGATCAAGTGGTGACGCCCACCATCAACTTGGAAAACCCTGACGAAGGTTGTGATTTGGACTATGTGCCACATCAAGCCCGCCAAGTCGCAATGCAATATGCGCTGTGTAATTCGTTTGGTTTTGGTGGCACCAACGGTTCTATTTTGTTTAAAAAGATCTAAGTTTCACGTCGATCTTTTATCGTATAGTCAAATGCCAACCCTAGGGTTGGCATTTTTTTGCCCGCGGTTGAATGCTCACTGTCGAATGCCCGCTGTTGAATATTGGTTTTGATTCGTTACGTCGACGTTTTGTAATAAACCCGTGTGAAGTCTGGGTCATGGGTGATGTTTAACGTTAGCCGTTGGTTTGCAGCGCCAAACTTTTAAGGCATACTAACTGCCCGATAAGAAATTCATGCCGTTTCATGACACAAAGCATCGACAGCACACTGCTGAGCAACTCTCATCCGTTGTTGCAACTATCCTCGCAGCCCAGCATCACTGACCGTGCTTTTTGCTATGGGGATGGTATTTTTACCACCATGCGGGTGTGGCAAGGGCGGATTTGTTTGTGGTCTTGGCATTGGCAGCGGTTAGCTCAAAGTGCACAGCGTTTGGGATTTCAGTTGCCCAGCGAGACAAGTGTATTCTCAGCCCTGACGGCGGCCATCACGGCGCCTGAGCAAGTGCTTAAGTTACAAATTAGCCGGGGCAACAGCAGTCGAGGCTACAGCCCTTCAGGTGTTGGCCCAGTACAGTGTTTTATTAGCACCGCGGCACTACCGGACTATAGAGCCCTGCAGCACCGCGGCTTTTGTGTGGATATCGCAGCGCTACGATTGGCGCGGCAACCGCGCTTAGCTGGGATCAAGCATTGTAGTCGCCTCGAAACTGTGTTGCTAAAAGCCGAGGTGGATGGCGCTGTAGCAGATGAATTATTGGCACTGGATAGTGAAGGTTTTATTATCGAAGCCTCGGCATCCAATGTGTTTTTTTATCGCGACAAGCAGTGGTTCACGCCTGAATTAACATGGGCTGGCGTCGCCGGTGTGGTGCGCGAAGCCTTATTAGCCCCCCTCAATGCTCAGCAAATCAACTGGACAGTGGCGGAGTTAGCCGGTGTCGAAGCGGCATTTTTATGCAGTAGTTTGCTTGGGGTGGCACCTATTCGACAGTTGCAAGGACGTGAGCTTGCGCTTGCACCTGTGCAGCAGATCCAACAACAATATGCAAAAGCGGTGTGGTTATGCGCTTAATTTTATCTGTGCTGGCGCTTATTGGCGCAGTCGCCAGTTTTGGACTTTATAATCAACATTTGCAGTTTAGTCAGACACGAATTGTATTCGCTACGCCTTATAGCGAAATTAAAGCGGGACAAAATCTGGCGACACTGTGCCAACAATGGCAACAACAGCAACAGCTGTCCGCCGCGACTTGTGTGTGGCTAAAAGCCATATCGGTGCTGCGGCCAGAGCTGCGTAAATTACAACGTGGAGTGTTTGCCGTTCAGCCGTCGATGCCATTATTTGACGTGTTGGCACTGTATCGCAGTGGCCGCGAAGCGCAGTTTAGTTTCACGTTAAAAGAAGGCCAAACGGTGGCGCAAAGTTTAGCCGCATTGTCATCCGCGACGTTTTTACAAAACGATATTACCTCGCTGGAGGCCCTACAAACACTGCTGCGTTGGCCCGCGGAATGGGGGCCGGCACCTGTCAATATTGAGGCTATGTTTTTACCTGAAACCTATTACTACACGGCGCACACCAAGGCCTCACAGCTGTATGGGCGAGCTCATACAGCGTTGTTAGCGGCAGTGGAGCAGGCGTGGCAGCAACAACAGCCAGGGTTACCCTTCACATCGCGCTATGATTTATTAACGCTCGCCTCCATTATCGAAAAGGAAACTGGCGCCTTAGCGGAGAAGCCTTTAATTGCCTCCGTGTTTGTCAATCGACTACGTCTGAATATGAAGCTGCAAACTGACCCCACGGTGATTTATGGCTTGGGCGATCGTTACGCTGGTGATATCACCCGGGCGCATCTGCGCGAGCCGCATGCTTACAATACCTATGTGCATTTTGGTTTACCGCCTGGTCCTATTGCCATGGTCAGTATCAGCTCCCTGCAGGCCGCGGCACAACCGGCAAGCAGTAACATGTTGTATTTTGTAGCAAAAGGTGATGGTACCCATCAGTTTTCTAGCAATTTAAAGGCGCATAATGCCGCCGTCGCACAGTATATTTTTGGAAGAAAGCCATGACTCGCGGTCGATTTATTGTTATTGAAGGTCTAGAAGGCGCGGGTAAAACCACGGCTGTACACACGGTTGCGACGCATCTCGCGGCCCATATTGCACCAACGGCGTTGGTGCAAACCCGTGAGCCTGGTGGCACACCCTTGGCGGAGCAACTGCGCACTATCGTCAAATCTGTGCAGCAAGAAACAGTTGCACCTATTACCGAGTTGCTGCTGATGTATGCTGCTCGTGCTCAGCTGCTGCATAACGTGATTTTGCCTGCCTTGGCACAAGGGCAGTGGGTGCTAGGTGATCGGCATGATTTATCCTCGCAAGCTTATCAAGGTGGCGGCAGGCAGATCCCGGATGTGCAATTGCAACCTATTCGTCGGGCGGTGCTTGGCGATTTTAAACCGGATCTCACCTTGTATTTGGATATAGCGCCTGAGATAGGTTTAGCCCGCGCACAAGCCCGTGGTGCTTTGGACCGAATTGAGCAAGAACAATTGGCATTTTTCCAGCGCTCACGGCAACGTTATTTGGACATTGCAGCAGCAGATCCGTCGATCGTGGTGGTCGATGCCAGCCAATCGATTACGTCGGTACAGCAGCAACTGATAACAGCGCTTGATGTGTTCTTGGCTCGGGTATAACGCGCTATGCAACTTGCTTTGCCAACGATTGCGGTGCACGAATTGCCATGGTTGCAGCCGAAACGGTCACAACTTTGGCAACTCGCCACGCAGTCTCACTTGCATCATGCATTATTATTCACTGGTCCTCTGGGGATAGGTAAATCGTTATTGGCGGCTGAGCTGGCCGCCTTTTTACTGTGTCATGCGCCGGACACGCAGCGTGGCGCTTGCGGCAAATGCAAATCCTGTGTGCTACGCCAGGCTGGTAATCACCCAGATTTAATGCAACTGACAGATACTAGCCAAAGTATTGGCGTGGATGCTGTGCGCGATATTAGCTATTTTTTGCAAAATGCCGCGCAGCAAGGTGGGGCGCGCGTGGTGTTGATTCCTGCGGCCGAGCGCTTCACAGAAGCCGCCGCCAATGCCTTATTAAAAACCTTAGAAGAGCCGGGGGATAATAGTTTTCTCGTGCTGCAAACTACGGCACCGGCCTTGTTATTACCTACCATTCTTAGTCGCTGCCAGCGCTGGGACATAGCACCCTATTATGGAGCCCAGCTGCTAGACTGGCTTGGGTTACATTTTAGCGCTGAGATCCCTGCGATGTTACCGCACTTGGCTGGCGGTGGTCCTTTATACGCCTTGGCCTTGTTACAACAGGGCCATGCTGCCGTTTATGCGGAGCTTAACCGGCAATTGGATGCATTTATTCGCTTGGAGCTGGATGTGTGGCCCTTGGTGAGTGCACTCGAGCAGGCGGCTGATATTCATGTTCTGTTGCAATGGTGGGTAAATCAGCAATTGTTGCAAGGCCATTGTCAGGCTTCCGAGCGATTTTTACAGCGCTTCTCGCAATGGAACCGTGACGAACATTTTATATTAGGGCAAAATAAGACACTGGCGTTGGCCAGTTTGTTGTTGGATTTACGTTCGCTGTTACAAGGGGGGCGACGCTAATGGAAGAAATCCCACTGGATTTTATGGATTTAAAAGAGCTTTATCGCGCCTACATGCCATTTTTTAAACAAGGTGGTTTGTTTGTTCGAACGGCACGACAATACAAAATGGGGCAGTCCATTGCACTAAGTGTGACTTTACCCGATGCCTTAGAGCCGATTTCCGTGTCGGGCAAAGTGGCCTGGATCACGCCACATGGCGCACAAAATAATAGCCCGGTTGGCATTGGTATAGCCTTTATTGACGATAAAAATCAATTACGTGACAAAATTGATGTGCTGCTTGGCGGCATGCAAAACTCGACCGATCCCACCTTTACGTTGTAATTTGTTATCCGAGGTTTCTGTTGTTTGTTGATTCTCACTGCCATTTAGATCGGTTAGAACTGGATAAGTTAGGGCTTGACCTGCCCGCGGTGTTGGCAAATGCCAAAGCCGCGCAGGTTGAACATCTGCTGTGTGTGTCGGTTAGTTTAGCTGAATTTCCCCGGATGGCGGCGCTGTGCAAGCCTTATGAACAAGTGTCTATCTCCTGCGGTGAGCATCCGCTGCATCAAACCGATGCGCTGGATATTGACCGTTTGGCGCTATTAGCATCCGATCCTGCCGTGGTTGCCGTTGGTGAAACTGGACTGGATTATTTCTACAGCCCAGATAATAAAGCGGTGCAGCAAGCCGCGTTTGCTGGTCATATTGACGTTGCGAATCAACTACAAAAACCGCTGATTATCCATACCCGTGATGCACGGAGTGATACGCTGGCATTGATGCGCGCGCACAACGCGCAGCACTGCGGTGGTGTGCTGCATTGTTTCACCGAAGATTGGGATACTGCCAAAGCGGCGTTGGATATGGGGTTTTATATTTCCATCTCCGGCATTATGACCTTTCGTAACGCCGATGCCTTACGTGATGTGGTACGGCAAATCCCGTTGGATCGGTTATTAATCGAAACCGATTCGCCGTATTTGGCACCTGTGCCTTATCGGGGCAAAACCAATCAGCCCGCCTATGTCGCGGCCGTAGCTGCTGCGATCGCAGAATTACGCGCAATACCGTTGCCGGATTTAGCGGCGGCGACCACGGCGAATTTTTTTCAATTGTTTCAACGGGCACGCGTCAACTAAGCCTCGCGTCGACTAAGTCTCGAGACAACTAAGCCTCGAGACAAATTAGCTTCTAGACAAATTAGCTTTGCGTTCTTTCCGGCGGCGTCCGCCAAATGTCGCTGGTTCAGTTTGCGTAAGGGTAGTCACGATGCATGTAAGGCCTAAATGAAAAGAAGCCCAGAACGAATCCGCATTGTTCTGGGCCTAGGGGAATGGCTCATTAATGAGCCGTGCGCTACCGGGGGACAAAGTTGCCAATTAGCAACTCACTAACCTGAACTTAGTGTAGCCAAGCAATTCATTTTTGCCTCCCTTGTCTTTGTTAGGTTGGCGCTGGGTGAGGTGATTTTTACCCAAAGCTTATCCTTAAGTTACCCCAAGGTTATCCACACCTTTCGCAGTGATTATCCGCTATCCCGCATGCCTGCTGTGATGTACCAATAAAAGGTATTATTGCACTTATATGAATAAATATTAGTCATTTAAAAAATACATAAAAAAATAATCTAAGTATATTTTATGTTCAGCGGTAAATGACCTGAGCATTAAGTTTGTATTCAGTTTATCACCGTAGAAACGGCGTCCGCCTGTTGCAGTGATCGTTTTTTGTCAGGCTAGGCATGCTACCCACACATTGCTTATTGGTTTACCGGCACCAGGCAGCTCTTTTTATGCTGCGGTGGTCGATGTCATACCCTCATAATCTATCGCAGTATCGAGCGCATTCACCGCGAGATGGATTTAATTGTCGACAATGCAGGGGCTGCCGCTAGGGTTGCTGTGCGGCAAATTTGACGTGGATGTTTGCTAAAAATGATGAAAACCAGCGTGAACCTCGCTTAGTTAGTATGGGGGTAGGCGTAAAACCAACAGCCTTGACATCATGCATGGAACCGAGTAAAAAGAGCTTTATTGATTATGTCGACAATTTTGTATCTTTGCTTATAACACGCGACTGAGTAATGTCGTTGTGCCATGTGGAATAAGCGGCGTTGACTTGGTCGTTGTGATTTTTTGGAGGTAACCTGATGCAAAGCCCAACCTGGCGAGATCCTGTGACCGCAGCCGATCGCGTGTTGCTGGCCATTCAACGGGCTATTGTCGAAGGTGATATCGCGGCGGGAAGTAAAATCTCCGAACCTGAACTCGCCCGTCAGTTTGCCATTAGCCGTGCGCCTTTGCGTGAAGCCTTGGCGCGGTTGGAGCGCTGTCATTTGATTGAACGCACACCCAACGCTGGCGCGCGCGTAGTGAAATTGAGCAAAGATGGCTTAATTGCCCTATATCAATTGCGCGAAACGCTTGAAGGGCTGGCGTGCCGGCTGGCGGCGTTGCATATGTCGGCCGATGAGATTGCTCAAGTGCATGCACTGCTGGATCAGCATCTTACGACGCAGCGCGTGCGAGAGGGCGAGAGTTATTATCAAGAAGCCGGTGATGTTGACTTTCATTACCGTGTCATCCTCGGCAGTAAGAATCCTTATCTGATTAACCTACTTTGCGACGAGCTGTATTTTATTGTCCGCATGTACCGCGTGCAACGCGGCATGAATGGGCCGCGTGTGTCGCGGGCTTTTGATGAACACAAGGCTATTATCAATGCCATCGGTAATCGCGATGGTGAACTGGCTGAATTACTGATGCGACGCCATATTGCTGCCTCACGGCGCAATATAGAGCAGTCGTTTGAACAACAGACTGACGCCAAGGTGGCGCAGCTATAAATCAACAGGGGTATCTATGACAACCGCAAGCGCTGGCCGTTTATTACGCGACGCCATCACCGCCCATGCACCACTGCAGTTAGTGGGTACGATCAATGCTTACACGGCGATGATGGCCGAACGTGTCGGCCATAAAGCTTTGTATTTATCCGGTGCAGGCGTGGCCAATGCCTCGTTTGGCTTACCCGATCTGGGTATGACATCCTTAAATGATGTCTGTGAAGATATTCGCCGCATCACGGGCGCCACCTCACTGCCATTGCTGGTGGATGCCGATACTGGTTGGGGTGGCGCTTTTAACATTGCGCGTACTGTAAAAGAAATGACGCGCGCCGGTGCCGCAGGTTTTCACATTGAAGATCAAGTGATGCAAAAGCGCTGTGGTCATCGCCCCAATAAAGAGATCGTGAGCCAACAAGAGATGGTGGATCGCGTTAAAGCGGCGGTTGATGCGCGTACCGATAGCGATTTTTTCATCATGGCGCGCACCGATGCGTTGCAGCAACAAGGGTTAGCCGCCGCCATTGAACGGGCGCAAGCTTGTGTGGAAGCGGGAGCCGATGCTATTTTTGCCGAAGCCGTACACACCTTGGAACAATATCAAGCCTTCACCAGCGCATTGTCGGTACCTGTGCTTGCCAATATCACTGAGTTTGGTCAAACGCCGCTGTTTAACAAAGATGAATTAGCGGCCGTTGGTGTACAAATGGTGCTCTATCCATTATCAGCATTTCGTGCCATGAACAAAGCGGCGCTGGAGGTATACAGCAGCATTTTGACGCAAGGTGATCAAAAAGCGGTCATTGACAAAATGCAGACACGCGCCGAATTGTATGACTTTTTGAACTACCACAGTTATGAGCAAAAGCTCGATGCACTGTTTGCAGAAGGCAAAAACAAATAACACTTACTTAGCATCCATGGCCAGCACAACCATAATAATGCTGGCCATTTCGCATACCGGGAGAGTTTTATGGCAAATGCAAAAGAGTTAACAGGTGCAGGTCTGCGGGGTCAGATCGCAGGCAAAACGGCGTTATCGACGGTGGGGAAATCTGGCAGTGGTTTAACTTACCGTGGTTATGATGTGAAAGACTTAGCGGCATCGTGCGAATTTGAAGAAGTGGCGTACTTGATTTTAAAAGGTAAATTGCCAAATAGCGCAGAGCTGGCTGCGTATAAAACGCTATTAAAAAGCTTACGTCAATTGCCGGCGGCCCTCAAAGAAGTGCTGGAACGTATTCCGGCCAGTGCGCATCCGATGGATGTAATGCGAACCGGTTGTTCCATGCTGGGGAACCTAGAGCCAGAAAGCACCTTTGCTCAGCAAGATGCCGTCACCGACCGCATGCTGGCGATATTCCCAGGTCTTATTAACTATTGGTACAACTTCAGCCATCATGGCAAGCGCATTGAGGTTGAGACCGACGCCGATTCGATTGCTGAGCAATTCTTATGGACCCTGCACGGTGAAAAACCGGCTGCACTGCACACGCAAGTGATGCAAGCCTCGCTGATTTTATATGCCGAGCATGAATTTAACGCCTCGACCTTTACGGCTCGGGTGTGTGCTTCCACGCTTAGCGATATGCATTCTTGTATCACAGGCGCTATTGGTTCGTTGCGTGGCCCATTGCACGGTGGTGCCAACGAGGCGGCGATGGAGCTGATTGAGCACATGACAGATGCGGAAGATGCTGAGCAAAAACTCATGGGCATGCTGGCGCGCAAAGAAAAAATCATGGGTTTTGGTCATGCCATTTATTCTGAATCCGATCCGCGCAATGCCGTCATTAAAGCTTGGTCAGAACAACTGGCGGCTGCCAATGGCGATACCCGTTTATACGATGTATCTGTGCGCTGTGAAGCGGTGATGTGGCGCGAGAAAAAACTGTTCTGTAATGCCGACTTCTTCCATGCCTCGGCCTACAACTACATGGCGATCCCGACCAAATTATTCACGCCCATTTTTGTGTGTAGTCGTTTAACCGGTTGGGCCGCGCACGTGATGGAGCAGCGGGCCGACAACCGTATCATCCGACCAAGTGCTGAATATACCGGTGAAGCCATGCGGGCGGTGGAACCTATCGCGACTCGAGCCTAGTTGACACGCGCAGCGTCGGCGCTGTAGCCCAGGTCGCTGTCAACGCCGCCACGGCAGAACCCCGTTGCATACCAAGCCGCCGACAGGCGGCTTATAATTATCCATCAATTGGATCTTATATATGAATCAACAATTTAGAAAACCACTACCGGGCACTAGCCTGGACTACTTTGATGCGGCCGCCGCCGTCAATGCCATTGAAGCCAACGCCTGGCAACGGTTGTCTTATACCGCGCGGGTGCATGCGGAAAACTTAGTGCGCCGTGCTGAGCCAGAAAAACTAAATGACTACTTATCGCAGCTGATTTATCAAAAGCAAGAACTTGATTTCCCATGGTTTCCCGCGCGCGTGGTATGTCACGACATTTTAGGACAAACCGCGTTAGTCGATTTAGCCGGTTTGCGTGATGCTATTGCTGCCCAAGGTGGTGATCCGGCCAAAGTGAACCCAGTGGTACCAACCCAGCTGATCGTTGACCATTCGCTAGCGGTGGAGTACGGCGGTTATGACAAAGATGCGTTTGCCAAAAACCGTGCGGTGGAAGATCGTCGCAATGATGACCGCTTTCATTTTATCAATTGGACGAAAAAAGCCTTTAAAAACGTCGATGTGATCCCGCCTGGCAATGGCATCATGCATCAAATCAACTTAGAACGCATGTCACCGGTGATCCACGCGATAGATGGCGTGGCCTATCCCGATACCTTGGTCGGTACCGATAGCCATACACCTCATGTGGATGCACTAGGCGTGATCGCCATTGGCGTGGGTGGTTTGGAAGCAGAAAGTGTGATGTTAGGCCGCGCGTCTTGGATGCGCTTGCCAGATATTATTGGCGTGGAGTTAGTTGGTAAAGTGCAGCCTGGCATTATGGCCACCGATCTGGTGCTGGCCTTAACCGAGTTTTTACGTCAACAAAAAGTGGTCTCTAGCTATTTAGAGTTCTTTGGTGAAGGCGTGGCCAGCTTGAGTTTGGGCGATCGGGCGACAATTTCGAATATGACACCCGAGTACGGTGCCACCGCCGCCATGTTCTACATCGACCAACAAACCTTGGACTACTTAACCCTGACTGGTCGTGATAGTGCGCAAGTGAAGTTAGTTGAAACCTACGCCAAGACTGCTGGCTTATGGGCCGATAGTCTGACGGAGGTGGCCTATCCGCGTGTACTTCGATTTGATTTATCGACCGTGGTGCGCAATATTGCCGGCCCTTCTAACCCTCATAAACGGGTGGCAACCAGCGATTTAACTGCGGCCGGTATTGCGACAACCGATCACAAGGTGAGCACTGATGGCCAAATGCCAGATGGTGCTGTGATTATTGCCGCTATTACCAGCTGTACCAATACCAGTAACCCACGCAATGTGATCGCCGCGGCGCTGCTGGCACGCAATGCCAATACATTTGGCCTTACGCGCAAGCCGTGGGTCAAAACTTCGTTAGCACCTGGCTCCAAAGTCGTGCAATCCTACTTAGAAGAAGCGCAGTTACTGCCAGAGTTGGAACAGCTTGGGTTTGGTATTGTCGCCTTTGCCTGTACCACCTGTAATGGTATGAGCGGCGCGCTCGATCCGGCCATCGAAGCCGAAGTGGTGGCACGCGATTTATATGCCACGGCCGTGTTGTCGGGTAACCGTAATTTTGATGGTCGTATTCATCCGCATGCCAAACAGGCATTTTTAGCATCACCAGCGTTAGTAGTGGCCTATGCCATTGCCGGTACGGTCCGGTTTGATATTGAAAAAGACGTGCTGGGTTATGCCGCGGATGGGCAACCGGTGTATTTGAGAGATATTTGGCCATCGGATGCCGAAATTGATGCAGTGGTGGCGGCCAGTGTAAAACCTGAGCAATTCCGTCGCGTGTATGAGCCGATGTTTGCCTTGTCGGTGGATTATGGTGAAAAAATCAGTCCGCTGTATGACTGGCGGCCACAAAGCACCTATATCCGGCGGCCGCCGTATTGGGAAGGCGCGCTGGCTGGTGAGCGTTCACTACGCGGTATGCGTCCATTGGCCGTGCTGGGTGATAATATCACCACTGACCATTTATCCCCCTCCAATGCCATCATGGCCAACAGTGCTGCCGGTGAGTATCTGGCCAAAATGGGGGTGCCGGAAGAAGATTTTAACTCCTATGCCACGCACCGCGGCGATCATTTAACTGCGCAGCGGGCCACCTTTGCCAACCCTAAGCTCATTAACGAGATGGTGGTGGTCGATGGCAAGGTGAAACAAGGCTCGTTGGCGCGCATTGAGCCGGAAGGCAAAGTGACGCGGATGTGGGAGGCCATCGAAACCTACATGGAGCGCAAACAGCCGCTGATTATCATTGCCGGTGCCGATTATGGCCAAGGCTCGTCACGCGATTGGGCGGCCAAAGGCGTGCGTTTGGCTGGCGTGGAAGCCATAGTCGCGGAAGGTTTCGAGCGGATCCACCGGACCAACTTGGTTGGCATGGGCGTGTTGCCACTGGAGTTTTTACCTGGCACCAATCGTCTCACGCTGGGCATCGATGGCACTGAGACGTTTGATGTGATCGGTGAGCCGTTGCCGCGTGCGCAATTAACCTTACGTATCGTTCGTCAGGATGGCCGTCAGCAGGATGTACAGGTGACCTGCCGTCTTGATACCGCGGAAGAGGTATCGATTTATGCCGCCGGTGGAGTATTGCAACGGTTTGCCAAGGATTTCCTTGGTCAAAACTAAGGGCGAACACCCATCCCGAGAGACAGGCAGCAGCGCCAAGTGCGCCTGCCTGCACAATGGAGTGATTTTATGAGCAACGATACAACAACGCAGAACGTAACAACGCCGAACGCAACAACATCGGCTGCAACGACACCGGATGTTTCGCGCCGTTACCAACCCCAGCTGCGTGTGAACGCCACCTATATGCGAGGCGGCACCAGCAAAGGTGTGTTTTTTTTGTTAAAGGATTTACCGCCTGCGGCACAAGTGCCAGGCCCAGCTCGCGATGCATTACTACTGCGTGTGATTGGTAGCCCCGATCCGTATGGTAAACAAATTGATGGTATGGGTGGGGCGACCTCAAGCACCAGTAAAACCGTCATTATTAGCCAAAGCCAACAGCCAGACCACGATATCGATTACTTATTTGGCCAAGTGGCGATTGATAAAGCCTTTGTCGATTGGAGTGGCAACTGCGGTAATTTATCTGCCGCCGTCGGCGCTTTTGCCATCAGTCAAGGCTTACTTAGCCCACAAACGCATCCGACGCAGGTCCCAATGGATGGGTGGGCGACGGTGCGAATTTGGCAAGCCAATATCAAGAAAACCATTATTGCGCGCGTGCCGATGCGAGATGGCCTCGTGCAAGAATGTGGTGATTTTGAGCTCGATGGGGTGACCTTCCCAGCGGCGGAAGTGCAGCTTGATTTTATCGAGCCGGCTGATGACGATGCTGGTGGCAGCATGTTCCCCACCGGCAATTTGGTGGATATGCTGGAGGTGCCAGGCATTGGCTGTTTTAACGCGACCCTGATCAATGCTGGTATTCCAACCATTTTTATTGCTGCGACAGAACTGGGTTATACCGGCACTGAATTGCAGGATGATATCAATAACGATGCGGCTGCCTTGGCTCGGTTTGAAACCATTCGCGCCTATGGTGCGCTGAAAATGGGCTTAATTCAGCATATTGATGAGGCCAAGCAGCGGCAACATACGCCCAAAATCGCCTTTGTTGCGGCGCCAAAAGATTATGTCGCATCCAGTGGGGCCATGGTACTGGCGCAGGATGTGCAGTTATTGGTTCGCGCCTTGTCGATGGGCAAACTGCACCACGCCATGATGGGCACCTGCGCGGTCGCCATTGGCACCGCTGCCGCCATTCCTGGCACTGTGGTCAGTCAAGCCGCAGGCGGTGATGCGCTGGATGTGGTGCGATTTGGCCATCCATCCGGCACCTTACGCGTTGGGGCGGCGGCGGCCTTGGTGGATGGTCAATGGCAAGTCACCAAAGCCAGCATGAGCCGAAGTGCACGGGTTTTGATGGAAGGTGTGGTCCGGGTGCCGGCTGATACACTGCCTGCGGCTTAGCGGCAGCGCTTTCGGCTCGTTAAAAGCATCGACTGGTTTAACGCCATTACCAAGGCGTCAGCGCCTTGGTTTTAAATGTGAAGGCCGGTCGCTGTTAAGCTGCAATCAGGCAGCTAGGCAGGGTACTTACATATGACGGATCCGTTTAAGGCGCTATGTTCGGCGCTATTGGCGACGTCATGACAAGCAGCGACGATGTTACTCGTCGCTCGCCGCGTCGACCTGGCCATACTGGCGATCTTTGGCTTTTTTCATCGCTGCGTTTAGGTCCTGCACCACAGGATCCTTTGCCAGTGCCTCTTTATCGATATAGTCCGGGTCGTTACTTATTTTTTTCTGCAATCGAGCGCCCGCTACCACATAGGAGGCGGCATCGATCACCTCGTTGCCCGTATCGAGTGTCACCGCCTTATGATTGCCGACGTGATGGATAGTACAGCCGCTAAAGAAAAGGGGAGTGAGAAGCAGGCAGCAGCGAAGCAATGTTTTCATGTGATGTCCGTAATGTAAATAAAATGATTCTAGCTGGCTGAAACTGAATCATAACTGAATCATATTATTCCTAAGCATATGAAAAAAATCGTTTTTTTTGAGAAGCCGGATGGAAGGACGGGTCTACTCAAGCGAACAAGACGCTAAGCTCGAACAAAGTCACAGAACTGTCCGTCGAAGGAGCATCGGTCTATGACGGTATAGTTTTGGGCGCACAAGGCGTATCACCTGTGGTTCAGCACGATGTCATGGCTTTGTCATGCGGGATCACTAAAATAAAAATATGATTTTTTATATAGTTAGATGAAATTTTATGCGTGATGTCGTTCATAGTGCCGCACGGCATTGTTCATCGTGGCGGGCGGTTTGTCCGCGCGGGTATCTCGTTGCCCTGTTGGCGGCAACCATGCTGCCATATACAGCTCTGGCGGCGCCGTATTCTACTGCATCACCAGTGCCTAGCCCTGCAATTAGCGAAGCAAGTAGCACCCTAAGCAGCCCAGCACAATGTCACCCCTGGCCGCTGGTGATCGCACATCGCGGTGCCAGTGGCTATCGGCCAGAACACAGCCAAATGGCCTATGAGTTAGCGCTGCAGCAAGGGGCGGATGTGTTGGAGCTGGATTTGGTGGTGAGCCTCGATGGTCAGCTGATCATTCGACATGAGAATGAGCTGAGTCTGAGTACCAATATTGCCGATATCGCCGCCTTTCAGGCGCGAAAAACCCGCAAGCACATTGATGGGCTTTGGGTTGAAGGCTGGTTTGCCGAAGATTTTAGCTGGGCCGAGCTACAAACACTAAAGCTGCGCGAGAGTAAACCGGCGCAGCGCCCCGACAATACGCGCTTTAATGATCAAGCGCCGCTGTGGCGATTACAGGATTTTTTACAGTGGTTAAAAACCCCAGCCATCCAAGCGCACGTATTTGATATCTATATCGAGCTAAAGCATCCTTATTATTTTTCTCAGCTCAAAACCGCGGCAGCACCGCAGGGCTATGATATGGCCGCGCTGTTGGCGGCACAGTTAGATGCGACGGCGCTTCGCTTGCCACATGCAGCGATGCACAGTGGCGACCTGATGCACAGCGGCGACCCGATGTACAGTGGCGACCCGATGCACAGTGGCGACCAAGGCGCAGCTCCCTCTGCCCAACGCTCCAAAGCCGACAAGGCCTATCGACATATTTACCTGCAAGCTTTTGAGCCAACCGTGTTGCAGCGGTGGCGGCAACAGCATGCGGCTAGGGTGGCGTATGATGTCACAGTGGTGCAATTGCTCGGCGATTTAACTGCCGCATCGCGGTTACCGCAGGATAATTTTTCTCATCCGTACGATTGGGTAGGGCAAGCGCAAGCACAACAGCCGCTGCCTGCGCTGGCGTTTGCCGATGCGAAGTTGCCAGATTATGCCGCTATGGTAACGCCCGCCGGCCTGACCTATATGAAATCTTATGCCGATGCGTTAGGGCCTTGGTATCCGCAGGTCAGCAACGCCGATAACGGCCAATTGCAGCCCTGGGTGCAACAGGCCAAAGCGCATGGCTTTAAAATTCATCCTTATACGTTGCGGCAGGGGCAAGATTTTTTACGCAAAAATAGCAAGGGGCAAATCGTTACGATGCAACAGGAGTTGCGATGGTTATTTCAGCAAGGGATAGATGGGGTTTTTACTGATGAACCCGATGTAGCCATTGCCACGCGCCAAGCTATGCGGCAAACCACGCACCAAACCACGCACCAAACCACTTACCAAACATGGTGCCAAGGTCGCTAACCTTAAGATTGCCACCACGGCAAACACATCTTGTGACGCTTTCCCTAGGGCGTTTTTTAACACAGTAAATGATAACAGGCATGATAAAGACCTCAGTAAAAATAGGCTTTATCATGCGGTTTTTGTCAATTCACCAGCATCACACGAACCGGCAAATCGTCACGCCCATCACCATCTCCGTTCGGCTTGCACTTATGCTCGGCTGCGGTCTGTTTCTGTGATCACTTATCAGCTGCGATAAAACTTCGGTGCAGGTTAAGATGGCGGATTTATGAAATATTCATTACATCTCATATAGTTACTGACGCAAAACTGTCACTTTTCATACACAAAAGTTACATGAATTTGCCGCAAGATAGCGCGCATTCGACATGAGGTCGAGTGGCTGGTAGTAAGTTTGCGGCAAACGATAGCCAATTTCTGCAAAAACCAGACAAAACGATAACTATAACTGCGGTTCAGATTGGAGAAATACTTGTGAAAAAGGTGTATAAAAGCCCGTTGAGTGTTGCCATTGTGATGGCGTTGTCACCAGCAGCAGCCATGGCGGATGCGGCAGCCGTGGCAGCGGCCGAAGCGCAAGCGGTGGAAGTGATTGCGGTCACGGGTCGGAAAGTCAGCTATGCGAACAATATTACGCAAGATGCAGACAAGCTGTTAAAAGCGCCTATTGGCAACGTGATGGACCTCATCAACAATTTACCTGGCGTGAATGTGGCGCAGGGTGATGCATTTGGTGCTGACGATTACACCACCAGTATTTCCATGCGCGGTTTTGTCATTGACCGTGCCGATCAGCAATTAGGCATCACCATCGATGGCGTGCCAAACGGCGGTTCTGCCTACGCTGGCGGCAGTAAAGCCAACCGCTTTTTAGACACCGAAAACACACAAATGGTGGAAGTTGGCCAAGGCGCTTCAGATATCTCCTCGGCATCGTTAGACGCTCTGGGCGGTACCATTAACTTTGTGTCCGATACACCAGAGTCAGTAGAAGGCGCTCGCTTTGGCCACACCCAAGGCAGTTTTAATGCCCGCCGCGACTATGTGCGCTACGACACCGGTGAGATGGCCGGTCATAGCCGCGCTTATGTCAGTATTTCCGATAGTTACAATAACCGCTGGTTAGGCACTGGCAGCAATGGTTATTCTGATCGCTTGCACGTTGAAGCCAAGTCCGTCAGTGAATTTGATGCAAGCCGCTACACGGCACGGTTTTCGTACGACACCACCCATGAAGATAACTATCAGCCGGTGTCGTTAGCGCAGTTTAACAAAACGCCACGCAACGATGGCTTAACCAACGTCTGGACTGGTGATCCTGATATTGACCAAAACTTTGCCGAAGCCTGGTCAACCCTGCGCGAAAACGCGCTGTTTTACGTCAAAGCCGAGTATGAGCTGAGCGATGCGTTAAAACTGGATGTGACGCCATATTTGCACCTGCAAAATGGCCGTGGCGACTGGTTACCACCGTATCAGCTGTATGTCACCGACAGTAAAGGCAATCGTGTCACCGAAGGCAATTTAACGGCCACCCGTTTTACCTATGTGGATGCGCAAAACCGGCCGATTTTAGATCCAAAAGCGGATCTATCCAAAGCCAAACGCGTGTCGTCTTATCGTCACACACATTACGAGAAAGACCGGTTTGGCGCCTTGGCCAACCTTAGTTATGAGTTTGACATGCACACCGTGCGTGCCGGCATGTGGTTAGAGCAACAAACCCGCAACCGGACCCGTGATTGGCATGCCGTGTTAGATGCCAAGATTTATCATCACTATGATGAGCAGCCATACTGGGTGCAGTTCAACGAAGATTACACCACCAAAGTGACCAAATTTTATGTGCAAGACCAACTGCGTTTGGGCGATGTCCAGCTTAACGTGGGTGTCCAAAAATTTTTGGTGGATATTGAACGGGAAGATTTCTTAAATACCTTAGGATTTGACAGTTTAGACAGCGATTCCAAAGCCTTACCAAGCGTTGGTGTGGTGTATGCGTTAAATGCCGATACCGAGCTGTTTGCCGGTTATTCCGAGAACTTCAAAGCCATCAACGATGGTTTATTGGAAAGCCGCAAAGCCAAAGACTTGGCCAGCTTAGATCCAGAAACGGCAAAAAACTACGAAGCTGGCGTGCGTTATAACGCCGGTGATTTGTCGATGTCGGCTACGGTCTATAATGTGAAATTTAACGACCGTATCGCACTGCTGCGCTACCAAACCAACCCTGATGGCACGCCAAACTACCTAGCGGTGGGCGATGGTAACTACGACAACATCGGTGGTGTGGACAGCAACGGCTTAGAACTGAGCCTAAACTACCGGTTAACTGAGCAGTTATCACTGCAAAGTTCATTGAGTAAAAACAGCTCTGAATACAACCAAGATGTGTATGCAGCGAAAAAATTACCGGATGGCAAAAACGGCCAAGTCATTGATTATAAAGCCGGTCAAAAAGTAGCTGGCGTGCCAGAGCAAATGGCAAGTCTGGGCCTGCATTTTAGCCATGCGTCGTACAAGGCTGGCGTGAATGCTAAATACACCGCCGATTATTTTGGTGCGGCCAAGCATACGTTTGTTGGCAACAACAACGTATGGAACCGTGACAAATTGCCCGCTTACACCAACTTTAATCTGTACATGGGCTATAGCAAATCGTTAGACGGCCAGTGGATGCGCTCACTGGATCTGAACTTTGTGATTAACAACCTGACGGATAAAAACTACCTCAGCGGTGGTACCGAAGGTGCCTATCTGATCGGTGCCGGCCGCAGCGCCACCGCCACCATCAGCTTAGGCTTCTAAGGTGTAACAGCGGCACGGCAAGCGAGACGGTAAAACAGACAAGCGATGCAGGTGCCGGTGTGGTGAAGGGCTTGTCATGAGCCTACGGGAGTTGTCATGCGCTTATAGCAGGATGACTTCAAAGCCTAAAAAATGAGTGTGGTAAACCTTAGCAAAACTAAAAAAGCCCGCCGTGCAGATCGCACAGGCGGGCTTTTTATTTTAATTCTTTAAGGTTTTGCTGCGTGAATGTAGCAATGGGATGTTGATGGGTTTAGTGGTAACGTATTGCCGTTTCTTAACTTAGGTTGCTTGACTTAGGTTGCATTACTTACGATAGCGGTAATCCTGCATGAAAGCTGCAAGCAATATCTGACAGCAATATCGGACACTCGGGCTTTTTTATATATGATGATGTCCGATTTCAGTGATTGATGAATTACATGTTGTTGAAGTATATTGCTTGGAAGGCTGTGTTAAATTTACTTTTCGATTTATGGGTGAAAATAAAAATTACGAAACAGATTCATTGATTGAATCAATTGTTCATAAGACATTGCTCATTAAAGCACTTGATAAAATTGTTGTGAAAAATATTGGTCGCGAGTATAGGTGTATGATTAAAAGATTATCCATATGGGTAATTTCCATAATTGGATAGACCAACAAGGAACAGTAGCTGGTATGCTCTACCAATGGAATAAGCCAAAGCCAGATTTGTCGCCAGAAGCTATAAAGCAGGGAATATCAAAATGAGATCTTCAATTTTTTTTCTTCGGAATGCTTTGGTCTTTCTTGCTTGGGTTATGCTTTTTATTTCAATGTCTGATTTTTTTTCATATATTTTTTTGTTTCCTAGTCATGAAATTAATATTTATTGTTTTTATTTGTTGATTATAACTGTGGCGAGTGGTGTTTTATTGTTTTTCCGAAGTGGCAATTTTAGGAGTTATACATGTTTTTTGTTGTTATTGTTTGTGTGGTGGGTTTTTAATATTTTCATGACTTTGTCAGGAAGGAATGAAATTGATGTGAAAAACAACCAATTACTGAATACCTTTAAAATTTTAGATGAAAACGCTTATTTTCAGCGTCTTGAAGGTGGTTGCGTTATTAAATTAGGACGTTTAAAAAACATTCCAATAGACCCATATTCCGGAGATTATTTGGTTTCAAGGTATTTTAATGATGAGTGTTACATAGTAAGTGTCGGTCCAGACCTTAGAGAAAGTGTTGATATAATACCTCCAGAATCAAAATACATGGTGGTTTATTTTAACTCAATTTATTGGGATTATCTTATTTTAGATAAAATATCATACAGATTGAGTGAGTATAGTGAAAATAATTCAAAAGATATTGGTATGCGTTTAGTGCCAAAATAAACGATGACATCCACAACTAAAAGAACTAAAATAAACGTGGGCAGCCACAATTTAAAATTGGACAATATCGGACGCCCACGCTTTTTATATATGGTAATGTCCGATTTCATCCTGAAGGTTGCACTTCCTGTGGCAAAAGTGACAACAAATACCTTGCAAGGTGCATTGAGTTGGAGCGCTGCAGGAATGATTTTTCAAGCAGCATGTGATGCAAAGATTAAAGTTCTAGGGCATAAGTAATGATTAAAAAATTATTAAGTGCATTTTACTTGGTGTTTCTACTATTTATTACATTGAAGAGTTTCTCTGCTTTAATGACTTTCAATTCTATAATTTACTACGCGTCATTTTTGAGTATTTTATTGTTGTGTTTTTGCTGGTTTTTTTGGTCAAAATTCAATGATTTTGCGATGTTTCATTATGCGTGGATATTTCTTTTTGTTTCTTTTTATTTAAGTGCAGGTGTTGGGCAGATGTATTATTATTTCGGTTCGCAATTTAAATTTTACTTAATAACTGCTGTTATTAATTTGATTGGCGCTGGCCCGTTCTTTTTAAGACTATATTTAATTAAAAGAGATAAACGTGCATGAAACTAAAATATGCTGCCAAAAATTTAGTTAAACGTGTTCAGTTATAATTTTAAATGTGGCTGAAGAATAACTAAACGAGGCCATCCACAATTTAAAAAGTGGCTGGCCGTGGTTAGGCAAGAATAGAAATATCGGACATCCACGGTTATTTATATGTGTGGATGTCCAATTTTAATATTTTGATGCAATGGATTATTTATTGGGCAGTCAAGGGTTAATGACCGCATCCGCCTATGAATACACTCAAAAAGGGGATCGTTCTTCCTTACTCGTTGGATTCAGTTTAGGCGCTATGGATGTTGGCAATTTGGCTGCTAAAGGCTACGCCAAGAACGCTTATGCGTATTCATTGCCCCTACTCAATGTTGGAGTTTCCTCATTGGGTGTAAAGAATGGCAGATATGATCCGGTGAATTTTGTAATTTTGGGCTTTTTCTTTGCGCCGCATGCCACATGGTCAGATGCGACTTTAGTAGACCACGCTAATTATGATAACTATCCTGGACTAAGGCGTTATGATTGGAACCCAAAAAATGACTAAAACTATTTTTTTTGCGAGTGTAATTTTTGTGCTGGCTGGGTGTATGAGTTCAGCTGACAAAGACAAAATAAAAAATTTTAAATTCCCGATTAAACCGGCATCCGACGAAATTGTTATCTATGTTGCAAAAGACGGTATATATGGCTCCGACTGGGAGTACTACAGTTTAGAGTTAAATAACGAATATAAAATACTAAATGGTTATGACTGTAATTACTTTGTGGTAAAAGGTGATGGATTTAAACTTCGCAGTAAAAAACGTAGTGTAGGTTATCCTATAGCAACATTAACGCGAACAGGCTTGGCTTTAGGTCAAAGCTATTATTTTCTTCAAGAAGGGACTGGAAGGGAGAATAAGGATCATTTTGAAGAGGTTGCAGCCGAAGATATCATGCCGATTTGTGCCATTTATGGGTTTGGCAGAGTGATGAATAATCCACCAAATGAACGTTGGGGGAAAAACGATTTGAAAATTGAGTAATTAGAACTAACCAGGGCCATTCACAATTTAAAAAGTGGCTGGCCCTGGTTAGGAAAGTGCAACAGCTTTGATATTGATTTTCGGTAAATGCCAAATAACCAGAGTTTTTAACGGGGAAAAATCAGTTCGAAATGTGTTCTTGGGGTGGGGGCGTAAAGCCAAAAGGATTTTACGCTCGACTTATCTTCAGCGTGGGACTGTAAAAACAAAGTGGGAATGATACTTGGATATCTTCTCGCTAACCAAAACATCGTCGGCAATGATGAATTCCTTGCAGCCACTTTTGGCCAATGGCTTGGCGAAAATCTTCTTCAAGTTTTTGGCAATTTTGTAGTCATTTGCCTTGTTAGATGCCAAGCCATGCCAGAATGGGTGGGGCAAAAATCATTAGTTGCGGCACGTTGGGATGTAAAAACTAAACGATGGAATAATATCGGGCACCTATGCTTTTTATTTGTATGTATGTCCAATTTTCGGCAGGTTAATACGAATATGTCCATTAATTGTTATTTAGGGTATAATAAATGATACAAAATGAATTTTATACGTATTTTGAGTCTCGAAATGAATATTCCATAGAGATGGTTCTGTTTGAAATAGTGCTTTTATTTATTGCTATCTATTTTCGAAATGAATTTTTCATCGCGTATAGCAAGTTTTTTGGTAGAAAAAACGAGCTGGTTTTGAATTTTATATATTCGGGGTTTGTATTTATAATTTCTTTTTCAATTTTTATAGGCGTTCGTGGAAATTATATGATTTATTTAGTTAATTCCGGAGATTATGAAGAGGTTGAGGGAGTTATTAGTGGTTTTAGTGTTGAAATAAATGAAAAAAAGATGAGGATGGAGTCATTTTACGTAAATAAATTGTTCTTTTTATATATGTCTCCGATAGAAAAAAAAGGATTATTTGGGTATGGCCGAGGACAAAGTAAATGCACTCCGATAGGAGATGGAACGCCTGTTAAAATTTCTTACATCGTTGATGGGAGGAGCAATGTTATACTTTTACTCAAAACTACTATTACTGATCTTTGCAAGCGATAACTAAACGAGCCCATCTACAACTTAAAAGTGGCTGGCCCTAGTTAGGAACGTGCAACGGCTTTGATATTGATTTTTGGTAAATGCCACATAAGATTTTTTATAGGGAGCAAGATCTAGATAGCCACAGTTTAAAATTTTACTGTTCGTAGTGGCAATATTCGATACTCATGATTTTTATATGTGATGATGTCGAGTTTCAATGAAAGCAATAAATGATTTAAAATAAACAATTGAATATTAAAAGGTGCATGGAATGAAAAACCTTATCATGATTATCGTTTGGAGGATGAAATCGGACATCCATCCTTTTAGAGAATTTTCAGCAGTCCAGCTTCAGTTGCTGAATTTGTGCTCATTAGCATGGGAGAACAGTAATAAATTTGCACTGCGGTGGAAATGTTCTGTGTATTTTTAATTTTGCGGGAAGCTGCAAACGTTGACGCACATGTGTCATTAATTTGTTATGAAACTAACAACGTTACCCAAAACTTCGTCGGCAGGCGGTTTGACCATGTAGCCAACGTAACCCCAATTTTTGGCAAAATTGTTGTAACAGGTTAACCGGGCCAATCACATGATAAAAGTTGGATTCAAGTTGCTTGCAATTAAGTAGCCAACCATGCTCTGAAATTCCAAGCCTTGCCAAAATAGGCGGGTGTTGTGGTTTAATAAAACCCGATTTATCTGCGCGCAACTGACGGCCAGTCCATTCCACAAGTTCAATATAATCAATCAGTTGATAAGGAATATGAGGCTCGGTGTCTTGTTGATTACTATGACCTGAAAAAGGAAGTAAAGACCCGTGAAAGATTGCATGGATGGCACAACCAAGCCGCTGCTGGATGCTGGTGTAGTCAGAGGTTTCGGGGGTTTCTGCTATGTCGGCACGAA
>Ga0209812_10000289_pt1 | contig 47285 bp, 34 predicted proteins | sample JI71714BDNA_FD_187502 | JGI IMG/M metagenome (GOLD analysis project Ga0209812, IMG submission 187502) | Wastewater effluent complex algal communities from Wisconsin, to seasonally profile nutrient transformation and Carbon sequestration -... | ecosystem: Engineered > WWTP > Effluent > Algae...
CATGGGCGCAGGGCTTGCCTTCCTGTGGTTCAACGCGCCCCCCGCGGCTGTGTTCATGGGCGATACCGGCAGCCTCGCCCTGGGCGGCGCGCTGGGCGCGATTGCCGTCGCTTCGCACCATGAGGTCGTACTGGCGATTGTCGGCGGGCTGTTCGTGCTCGAAGCGGTCAGCGTGATCGTGCAGGTGTTCTGGTTCAAGCGCACCGGCAAGCGGGTGTTCCGCATGGCTCCGATCCACCACCACTTCGAACAATTGGGCTGGAGCGAGAGCAAGGTCGTGATCCGGTTCTGGATCATCGCCATCGTGTTGGCGCTGATCGGCCTTTCGACGCTGAAGCTGAGGTAGGCGCGCGCGTGATCACCTCCCCCGCCTTCAAGAGCAAGCGGTTTGCGGTGCTCGGCCTTGCGCGCTCGGGCGCGGCCGCGGCCGAGGCCTTGCTGGCAAGCGGGGCTGAGGTGATCGGCTGGGACAGGCAGGATGTGGCACGCGAGCCGTTCGAAGGGCGCTGCCGCCTGATCGATCCGCTGGAGCTTGATCTGACCGGCTTTGCAGGCGTGGTTGTGTCGCCCGGCGTACCATTGAACACCCACCCCATCGGCCCGCACACCTGGCAGTATGGCCTGCCGGTGATCGGCGATATCGAACTGTTCGCCATGGCGCGGCCCAGCCTGCCGCCGCACAAGGTTGTCGGCATCACCGGCACCAACGGCAAGTCGACGACCACCGCACTGGTGCATCACATCCTGCAAACCGCAGGCATACCGAGTCTCATGGGCGGCAATATCGGTGATCCGATCCTGGGGCAGGCGCCCTTGCCGGAAGGGGGCGTCTATGTGCTCGAACTGTCGAGCTTCCAGATCGACCTCACCTTCACGCTTGATTGCGATGTCGCAGCTCTGACCAACATCACGCCCGACCATCTCGATCGTTACGCCGATTTTGCGACTTATGCCGCCTCCAAGGAGCGGTTGTTCCAGATGCAGGCGAGCGGAATCGCGATCATCTGCGACGAGGACGCGCCCTCATGCGCGATTGCGGAAGGGCTGGAGACGTCGGGCAAACCGCTGGTGCGGGTGAAGACTTCCGATCTTGACGCTGCCGGGCTGGCCGAAGTGCGCTCGCCTTCGCTGGCCGGGCCGCACAATGCCCAGAACGCCGCCGTTGCTGTGGCGATCTGCCGCCAGCTTGGTCTGGCCGATGCGCAGATTGCGCAAGGCCTCGCCACCTATCGCGGCTTGCCGCACCGGATGGAGCGCGTCTGCGCAGTCGGCGGCGTCGATTACATCAACGACAGCAAGGCGACCAACGCTGCTTCGGCTGCGCCTGCGCTGGCTGCCTTTCCGCCCGATCCCGCCATCAACGACGGCGCGCCCCGCATTCACTGGATCGTCGGCGGCCTGCCCAAGGAAGACGGACTTGGGGCCTGCGCCGATCACCTTGGCAATGTCGCAGCTGCCTACACCGTGGGCGAGGCCGGGCCGATGTTCGCCGATCTGCTTGACGGGCAGGTGCAGGTCGAACGCTGCGAACTCATCAGCGAAGCCGTGCGCCGTGCATCCGAGGCTGCGCGCCCGGGCGATGTGGTGCTGCTCAGCCCCGCTTGCGCCTCCTATGACCAGTTCCGCGATTACGAAAAGCGCGGGCATCACTTCCGCCAGATGGTCGGGGTGATTACCGGCTGCGATGCCGGCGCGGGCGACGACGCTGCCAGCCGGAGCATCCTGCCATGACCGCACCGGCCTACACCCCCGCTTCCCGCACCGGCGGGAACTATCTGCCGCCCGTGCCGGTGCAGCGCCGCTGGCGCGATGGCCTGCGCATCTGGTGGCGCGAGATCGACAAGGTGCTGCTCGGACTGATCCTGCTGCTGATGGCGGTGGGAATCGTCGCGGTTGCGGCTGCGTCGCCTGCCAGCGCCGACCAGCTTTCGACATCGAAAGCGCGGGTTGCCGATTTCATGTTCTTCCAGCGCCATATTGTCTTCCAGCTGATGGGCCTGACGCTGATGATCGGACTGTCGTTCCTCAACCGCGATCAGGCGCGCAGGCTGGGTATTCTGGTCGGTGCGGTGATGCTGGCGCTATTGTTCGTAGTGCCGATCCTCGGTGAAGAAAAGAACGGCGCGAAACGCTGGATCAATGTCGGCATGAGCCTTCAGCCGTCGGAATTCCTCAAGCCCGGCTTTGCGATCATCTGCGCCTGGGTGCTGAGTTGGCGGCTGCGCGATCCGGGGCTGCCGGTGGTGGTCTATGTCACCGGCCTGATGGGCCTTATCGCCGCGCTGCTGATGCTGCAACCCAACCTTGGCGATGCGATCCTGTTCGGCGGGATCTGGCTGGTGATGGTACTGCTCGCAGGTGTCGCATGGCAGCGCATCGCGGTGCTGATCGGCGCGGGGGCAGGGGCTTTGGGCCTCGCCTATGTGTTCTACGACAATGCCCGCCACCGCATCGACGGCTTTCTGGGCGGCGGCACGGCGTTCGATCAGGTCGATCTTGCGCAGCGCACGATCACGGCGGGCGGCTGGACGGGGACGGGCCTCTGGCTCGGCACCCGCAAGATGAACCTGCCCGAAGCGCATACCGATTACATTTTCTCCGTCATCGGCGAGGAATTCGGGCTGATCATGTGCGCCATGATCGTGCTGCTCTATTGCGGGCTGGTGCTGCGGGCGCTGATGCGGCTGGTGGGTGAGGACAATCTGTTCGCACTGCTGGCAGCGGCGGGGCTGATCACCCAGTTCGGCGGGCAGGCCTTCATCAACATTCTTGTGAACCTCAAGCTGTTCCCGTCCAAGGGGATGACCTTACCGCTGATTTCCTATGGCGGTTCATCGACACTGGCGGTGTGCTTCACGCTTGGGCTATTGCTGGCGATCACCCGGCGCAATCCGTTCCTCGCCCGAGAAGGCGGCGGCTTGCGCGACCTGATCGAACGCAAGGATAGCGGCGCATGACGAGCCATACTCCAACAGGCGCTTCCCGCCATTATGTGCTGGCCGCAGGCGGCACCGGCGGGCACCTGATCCCGGCCTTCGCGCTGGCGACCGAACTCCACGCGCGCGGCCATCATGTGGCGCTGATCACCGATGAACGCGGGGCGAATATTCCCGGAAAGCCGGATTTCCTAACTGCCCACGTGCTGCCTGCCGGTCGCTTCGGCAAGAACCCGCTCGGCTGGCCTGCGGGCATCAGCGCGGTGCTCGAAGGCCGCGCGATGGCGCTGCGCCTGTTCGAAAGCTTCGAGCCTTCCGCGATCGTCGGCTTCGGCGGCTATCCCGCACTGCCCGCTTTGCTGGCGGCCACAGCGGTCAAGCTGCCGAGCGTCATCCACGAACAGAACGCCGTGCTGGGCCGCGTCAACCGCCTGCTCAGCGGCAGGGTGGATGCGATTGCGACCTCATACGACAAGGTCGACCGGCTCAACCCCAAGCATGCTGGCAAGGTGCGCCTGGTCGGCAACCCGGTGCGGGCCGAGGTACTGGCCCTGCGCGAACAGGATTTCCCCGCCTTCACCGATGAAAGCCTGCTACGCATTCTGGTGACGGGTGGATCGCAAGGCGCGCGGGTGTTGTCGGAGGTGGTGCCCGATGGTCTCGCCATGCTGCCGCCCGCGCTGCGCCAGCGCTTGCAGGTGACCCAGCAATGCCGCGCCGAAGACCTCGAAGCGGTACGCAAGCGTTATGCCGAGCATGATATTCCCGCCGAACTCGGCACCTATTTCGAAGATATGCATGAACGTCTGGCTGGCGCGCATCTGTTTATCGGGCGGGCTGGCGCTTCGACCATTGCGGAACTGACTGCGGTGGGGCGCCCCGCGATCCTGATCCCGCTGCCCATCGCCACCGACGATCATCAGGCGGTCAACACCCGCGAGATGGTGAAAGCGGGCGGGGCGCGGATGATCCGGCAGGACGCCTTCCAGCCCAAGGAACTCGCCAAGCAGATCCAGGTCATGGCGATGAACCCGCAAAGCCTCGCAAATGCCGCGCATTGTGCGTTCAACTGCGGGCGACCCGATGCGGCGAAGGATTTGGCTGACCTTGTCGAGACCATGAGCGGAATTGATCTGATGGACGTGATCCGCGTGGGTGAGGGCGCTCCCAAGGCGGCGCAGACCGCCACTCGCCCCCAAGCTGCGACCCGCGAGGCCGCCAAGGACGCTGTGGAGCACACCGCACCATGAAGGGCGTCGGCACCGATATCGGCACCATCCACTTCGTCGGCATCGGCGGGATCGGTATGTCCGGCATCGCAGAAGTGATGCGCAACCTTGGCTACACCGTGCAAGGCTCCGACATTTCGGAAAGCGCCAGCGTCGAACGCCTGCGCGCGCGCGGGATTACGGTCCACATCGGCCATGCCCGCGAGAATGTGGAGGGCGTCGCCGTCGTCGTCACCTCCACCGCCGTGCGCCGCACCAACCCTGAAGTCGCCGCCGCGCTCGAAAACCGCATCCCTGTGGTGCGCCGTGCGGAAATGCTCGCCGAGCTGATGCGCCTCAAGTCCACCGTTGCGGTGGCAGGCACCCACGGCAAGACCACCACGACCAGCATGATCGCTACCCTGCTCGATGCGGGCGGGATCGATCCCACCGTGATCAATGGCGGGATCATCGAACAATATGGTTCCAACGCGCGGCTGGGCGATTCCGACTGGATGGTGGTCGAGGCTGACGAGAGCGACGGCAGCTTCCTGCGGCTCGACGGCACCATCGCAGTCGTCACCAATATCGATCCCGAACACCTCGATCATTACGGCGATTTCGACGGGGTGAAGAAGGCCTTCGTGGAGTTCATCCACAACGTCCCTTTCTACGGCGCGGCGGTGCTGTGCGTCGACCACCCCGAGGTGCAGGCGGTGATCGGGCAGGTGCGTGACCGCAAGGTCGTGACCTACGGCTTCTCGCTTCAGGCCGACATCTGCGGCGTCAACGTGCGCAGCAGCGCGGGCGGCAACACCTTTGACGTGATCGTGCGCCAGCGCGGGCTTGAGGATCGCCGGATTGAAGGCGTGCATCTGCCGATGCCCGGTCGCCACAACGTCCAGAACGCACTTGCGGCGATTGCGGTGGCGATCGAGATGGGGTGCAGCGACGAAGTGATCCGCACCGGCTTTGCCCGCTTCGGCGGCGTTCGGCGCCGCTTCACCAAGGTCGGCAGCATCGCGATGGACGGCGGCGCTGTGACGGTGATTGACGATTACGCCCACCACCCGGTCGAAATCCGCGCCGTGCTTGCCGCCGCGCGCGAGGCTGTGGCGGGGACAGGTGGCCGGGTGATCGCAGTCGCGCAGCCGCACCGATATTCGCGCCTCAATGACCTGATGAACGACTTCCAGTCGTGCTTCGATGATGCCGATATCGCCTATGTCGCCCCGGTCTATCCGGCGGGCGAGGAGCCGCTGCCCGGTGTCGATCATGCGGCGCTGGTTGCAGGCATGAAGGCCCGCGGACACCGCGCCGCGCGCGAGATCGCGGGTGAAGACGCGCTGGCTAAGGCGCTGACGGGCGAAATCGCTCCGGGCGATATGGTCGTGTGCCTTGGCGCGGGCGATATTACCCGCTGGGCGGCGGGGCTGGCTCCGGCAATCACTGCCCGAAAAGGCGGGGCGGCATGAACCAGCCCGGCGACAGTTACGAATATGACAGCGGCGCTGCCCCGACTTGCGCGGTCGAAGGCAGCGTGTCCGCGCCCGTGCCGCTCGAAGGTATTCGCGGCAAGCTGACCTGCAAGGCGCCGCTTGCGCCCTATACCTGGTTCAAGACCGGTGGCCCGGCCGACTGGCTGTTCGAGCCCGCGGATATGGATGACCTGCGGATCTTCCTTGAACGGCTCGGCGGGGAAATCCCGGTCATGGCGCTGGGCCTCGGCTCGAACATGATCGTGCGCGACGGCGGGGTTCCCGGCGTGGTGGTGCGGCTCGGCAAAAGCTTCGCCAAGGTCGAGCACAGCGGCGAACTGGACCTGACCTGCGGCGGCGGGGCGAGCGGTATTCTGGTCGCCTCCACGGCGCGTGATCTGGGGATTGCGGGGCTTGAATTCCTGCGCGGTATCCCCGGCACAGTCGGCGGGTTTGTGCGGATGAACGGCGGCGCTTACGGGCGCGAGGTTGCCGATGTGCTGCTGGATTGCGCGGTGATCCTGCCGGACGGCTCGTTCGTGACGCTTACTGCCGCCGAGCTCGATTACGGCTATCGCCACTCGGCGCTGCCTGACGGGGCCATCGTGGTGTCAGCGCGGTTCCGGGGCCACCCCGGCGATCCGGCAGAGATCGGTGCAGAAATGGACCGCATCGCCGCCGCGCGCGAAGCCTCGCAGCCCTTGCGCACCAAGACCGGCGGATCGACCTTCAAGAACCCCGAAGGCCATAAGGCGTGGCAATTGGTGGATGCTGCCGGATGCCGGGGGCTTACGCTGGGCGGCGCGCAGGTCAGTGAAAAACACACCAATTTCCTCATCAACACTGGCACCGCCACCAGCGCCGACATCGAGGGGCTGGGCGAGCTGGTGCGCGACAAGGTCTACTCCGCGACCGGCGTGAGCCTTGAATGGGAAATTCAGCGAGTAGGACGTCCGTGACTCTTCCCAAACTCCATGTCGCTGTCCTGATGGGCGGCTGGGCGAATGAACGCCAGGTCTCGCTGACTAGCGGCGCCGGCGTGGCCGATGCGCTGGAGAGCAAGGGCCACCGCGTCACCCGGATCGACATGGGCCGCGATATTGCGCTGAGGCTGGCCGAGGCCAAGCCCGATGTGGTGTTCAACGCCCTCCATGGTGTTCCGGGTGAGGACGGCACGGTGCAGGGGATGCTCGACCTGATGGGGCTGCCCTATACCCACTCAGGGTTGGCCACCTCGGTGATAGCGATCGACAAGCAGCTGACCAAGCAGGCGCTTGTCCCTCACGGCATTCCCATGCCCGGCGGGCGGATCGTGACGCGTGACGAGCTTTACGAACGCGACCCGCTGCCGCGCCCCTATGTGCTGAAGCCCGTCAACGAAGGCTCGTCGGTGGGCGTGGCGATTGTCACGGCGGACAGCAATGTCGGCAATCCGATCAGCCCGGACGCGACCGGCCCGTGGCAGGAATTTGCCGAACTGCTCGCCGAACCCTTCATCAAGGGCCGCGAACTGACCGCGGCGGTGCTCGACGGCGCGCAAGGCCCGCGCGCTTTGGGCGTCACCGAACTCGTCGTCGCCAACGGCTTCTACGATTACGAGAACAAGTACACCGCCGGGCGCACCGAACATATCTTCCCCGCACAGCTCCCGCCCGAAATCACCGCTCTTTGCGAAGCCTATGCCGTCAAGGCGCATCAGGTGCTCGGTTGCCACGGCACCAGCCGCACCGATTTCCGCTGGGACGAGGAGGCGGGCGAGGACGGGCTGTTTGTGCTCGAAACCAACACCCAGCCGGGCATGACGCCGCTCAGCCTCGTCCCTGAACAGGCGGCGGGTTGCGGCATTTCCTATGCCGATCTGGTCGAGATGCTGGTGGCAGAGGCGCTCAGGGTTCACGCGGGCAAGAAGGCGAAAGGAGGCGGCAATGGCACAGCAGATCAGGCGTAGCGGTTCCACCGGCGTCCGCCGCGCTGCCAAGGCACAAAGCCGTGCGGTTACGGCGCGCAAGGCCCGCGGGTCGGCGAGCGGTTTCATCGACAAGGCGATGGGCCTGCTGCCCTTTACCGAAGAACAGTGGAGCCGCATCTGGCTCGCCATGATCATCGGCACCGGGGTGGGCGTGGCCTTCATCATCGCCAGCTTGGCCGGTGTCCCTGCTTTGGCGCAGGCGCAGGTGGCGCGGATCGCCGCCGATGCCGGGTTCGAGGTGCGCCACGTGCGCGTCACCGGCACATCGCGGATGGACGAACAGCAGGTCTATGCTCGCGCGCTCGCCACCCGCAACCAGGCCATGCCGCAAGTCGATGTCGACAAGCTCCGCGCCGAGTTGAAGGACTTGCCGTGGGTCAAGGACGCGCGCGTTTCGATCCAGCTGCCTCACACGCTGGCGATCGATATTGTCGAGCGCGAGCCGCACGCCGTGCTCGAAAAGGCTGACCGGCTGATGCTGATCGATCCCACCGGGGTTGAGCTTGAACCGGTCAGCGTGGACAAGGCAAAGGGGATGCTGCGGCTTGCCGGGCCGGGTGCGGCCAAGCAGGCGAAGGGGCTGGAAGTGTTGCTCGCCGCCGCGCCTGCGCTGGCACCCAAGGTTGAAGCGGCCGAATGGGTGGGCAACCGCCGCTGGAACCTGACGTTCCGGACCGGACAATTGCTCGCTCTGCCTGAAGGCGAAGTGGAAGCGGCGACTGCGCTGGTCAAGTTTGCGCGGCTGGACGGGCAGAACCGGCTGCTCGGCGGCAAGGTGCTGGCTTTCGACATGCGCACGCCGCCGCGGCTCTACCTGCGCCTGCCCGAAGACGCGGCCAAGCCCAGGGTCGTCGCCACTGCTACCGCCGGAGAGACGACCTGATGGCGCCAAGTCCTTCTGGCCGCGCCGCCGCACCGCGCCGCCTTGCGCGCACCTATGCCGCCGTCAATGTCGGGTCTTTCCGCATTTCGGCCATGATCATGGGCGAGACCGAGAACGGCGAATTGCAGGTGCTCGGCTCCGGCCACCGCGCCAGCGCCGGGGTCAAGCGCGGCTATGTCACCGACATGGCCGCCGCCGCCCATGCTATCCGCGATGCAGTCGAACGCGCCGAGAAAAGCGCCAATACCCCTGTCAGGAGCGTGTGGATCGCCTGTGCCGGTGCAGGGCTGGCGAGCCATGTGGTTGCCGTCGATATCGAGATCGGCGGGCGGCGGATCGAGGACGAGGACGTCGAACAGTTGCTGATCGAGGCGCAGGACATGATCCAGCCCGATGGCCGCAAGGTGCTGCACGCGCAGCCAGCGCATTACACGCTTGATGGCGCGCATGGCGTTGCGAACCCGCGGGGGCTTCATGCCGAGCGGCTGGGCGTCGATATCCACGTGATGCTGGCCGATGGCGCGCCGGTGAGAAACCTCACCGAAGCGGTGCAGAACGCGCATCTCGAAGTCGAAGGCGTGGTCGCAGCGCCGCTGGCGGCGGGCCATGCCTGCCTGACGCCCGAAGAACGCGAACTTGGCGTGGCGCTGGTCGAAATCGGGTCGGACATCACCAATGTCGCGGTGTTTGCCGGCGGGATGCTGCTGGGGCTGAGAGCGGTGCCGATGGGTTCTGCCGATATCACCGATGCCATCGCCAGCAGCTTTGGCATCCGTCGGTCGCAGGCCGAGAGGCTGAAATGTGTCGCGGGGTCGGCCATTGCCAGCCCTGCCGATCACCGCGAACTGATCCCGGTCAACGGCCCTGGTGAAGCAGGCAGCGAGGCGGGAGAGGTCGCGCCTGTCGGCCCGCTCGCACGCGGAGCGGATGACAAGAACCGGATCGTGCGCGCAGAATTGGTCGCTGTGGTCACGCAGCAATTGTCCGTTCTCACGGGCGAAATTGGCAAAGCGTTGAAGTCGATGGGCTTTGCGGGCAGCCGTGCAGGACAGGTAGTACTGACCGGCGGCGGCGCGGAACTCGCCGGGATGGCGGATTTCATGCAGGGTGCGCTGGGGCAACCTGTCCGGCTTGGGCGTCCGCCGCAACTGCCCGGCATGCCCGAGGCACACCACGCGCCCGGCTTTGCGACGCTGGCGGGCCTGTGCCTTTACGCTGCCGAAGACCCGGTCGATATCCGGGCGGTGGGCGCAGGGCGAGGCGGGGTTTACCGCGCTTTCACCCGCGAAACCGGAATTTCCGCGCTGCTGACGCGTTTGGTGCGGGCGGTGAAGGAGTATTTCTAGCCGCGCTGCGCCGCGATTGAGGTTGCGGCGCAAGGCACAAAAGCTTGCCCTTGCGTTGTGGATAAGGGTTTTGACGCTATAAAATGTACACCGTGATTATGTCACAGAGGATAAATGCGGGGGAATAGCATGATAAGACGCTACCCTTGCACCTGGAGGACCAGCTGATGAGCATCAATATCGGACCCGCGGCGACCGACGATCTGCGTCCGCGCATCACCGTCATCGGGATTGGCGGGGCCGGTGGCAACGCGATCGCCAACATGATCGCTGCCGAAATCGAAGGCGTCGAGTTCATCGTCGCCAACACCGATGCACAGGCGCTGAGCACTTCGCCCGCCGAACGCCGCATCCAGCTCGGCCCCGACATTACCGGCGGCCTTGGCGCGGGCGCGCGGCCCGAAGTGGGCAAGGCGGCGGCGGAAGAAACCGTCGCGGAAATCGAGAAGGCGCTCGAAGGCGTCAACATGTGCTTTATCGCGGCCGGCATGGGCGGCGGCACCGGCACCGGCGCTGCGCCCGTCATCGCGGAAGCCGCGCGCCGCATGGGCGTGCTGACCGTCGGCGTCGTGACCAAGCCGTTCCTGTTCGAAGGCACCCGCCGGATGCGCGCTGCCGAAGCCGGGATCGACGAGCTTCAGGCCCATGTCGATACACTGATCGTCATCCCCAACCAGAACCTGTTCCTGGTCGCCAAGGCGGAAACCACCTTCAAGGAAGCCTTCCAGCTCGCTGACGAAGTGCTCCAGCAGGGCGTACGCTCGATTACCGATTTGATGGTGATGCCGGGCCTCATCAACCTCGACTTTGCCGACGTGCGCTCGGTCATGTCCGAAATGGGCAAGGCGATGATGGGCACGGGCGAGGGCGAGGGCGAGAACCGCGCGCTCGACGCGGCGGAGCAGGCGATTGCCAACCCGCTGCTTGACGGGGTCAGCATGGCCGGCGCCAAGGGCGTCATCATCTCGATCATCGGCGGCGAGGACATGCGCCTGCTCGAAGTCGACGAGGCCGCCAACCACATCCGCGAACTGGTGGATGAGGACGCGAACATCATCTGGGGCTCGGCCTTTAACCCCGACCTCAAGGGCAAGATCCGCGTCTCGGTGGTCGCCACCGGGATCGAGCAGAGCGCCATCGGCCAGTCCGAGCGCAGCCAGTCGATCTCGCTTGGCGCGGCGCGAGCGCCCAAGCGTCCGGTGCTGGAATTGTCGGACGATGAAGGTCTGGTCGAATTGCCGCCGGTCGATGTGGCTCCTGCTGCGCCGGTGCCTGCTGCGCCGGTGCCTGCTGCGCCGACCTTCGAACTCGAAGCGCCCGAACCGGCGGCCGCCTTCGATTATGAAGAAGAGGCGCTCGATCTTTCGGACGAGGCCGACGAGGAAACCGATTATCCGCCCGCCGCGCCCTTCGAACTGACGGGGATGCGCGCTGGCGACGATTACGGCGAAGAATATGAAGACGACGTCGATGACATCGTCGATCCGCTTGCCGGACTGCGCGGGGCCGATGCCAGCACCGCTGCCGGTTTTGGCGGAACGGGCGTGGGCGCTACTGCGGTCGGGGATGATGATGGCACGCTCGATCTGGGCGGCGATTTTGCCAGCTATGAACCGGGCGACCAGCCCGAGGACGATCTGCTTGCCAGCGCTGACCGTCTGGCCGCTGAAGACCGTCCGGTCGAAGCCAAGCTGGGAGGCGGTCGCCGCCGTGCGCTGCTTGGCGGTGATGCCGAAGGCGGTGCTGGCGGGGCGGGCGCGGGCGGCAGCACGCTGTTCGAACGCATGGCCAACCTGTCGCGCAGCACGGCCCGCGATGACGAGGAAGATGACGACGGCGATGATGATGGTCCGGCGCTCAGCATTCCGCGCTTCCTCGGACGGCAGAACAATCAGTAAATCCGGCAGGGCGGGGCTGTCCGGCGCGTATGCGGCGCTGTTCGCCTCGCCAGTTGCCCAGGGCTCTGGCGGGCCGCGATGGGCAGGCTAGAGCAATTGTGATGGTGTCGCGTTCTTTCGTTCCTTGCGCCCTTGCGCTGGTTCCTGCCCTGCTGGCGGGGGTACCTGCTGGCGCGCAGGAAACCGTCTCCCAGCCTGTGGTGCAGGCGCTGCCCGCGCCCGAAGTGCAGCGCTTGAACCGCGCGCTGGTTGCGCTGGCCAAGGCACCGCGTGATCGCGATACGCTGATCGAGGCTGGTCAGGCTTCTCTCGGAGTAGATGATCTCGAAGCGGCGATCGGCTTTTTCGGCCGGGCGGCGGAAGTCGATCCGACCCACCCCAATGTCGCGCTCGGGTTAGGGTCGGTCTATCTGCGTGCGGGCCGCGCGGGTGAGGCTCTGGTGCAATTCGATCGTGCGCTGGCAGGCGGCGCAGACGAGCAGGCCGTCCTGACCGATCAGGCGCTCACCCTCGATCTGGTCGGCGAACAGCCCGCCGCGCAGGCTGCCTATACTCGCGCACTCGTGCTCGATCCTGCCAATTACGAAGCCCGCCGCCGGCTCGCCATCAGCTTTGCCATTTCCGGCAACCGTGCGCGTTTTGAAGAATCGCTGCGCCCCCTGCTCGACAAGCGGGACACCGCCGCCCAGCGCGTCCGTGCTTTTGGCCTGGCGATTCTGGGTGACGCGGACCGTGCGACGGCAATTGTCGAGCAGGTCATGCCGCGCGATCTGGCTACGCGGCTGGTCCCCTATCTCGGCTATATGCCCCGCCTGACGAAGCCGCAGCAGGCTGCTGCCGCCAATCTCGGAATATTCCCGCGTGCTGCCGATATTGGCCGCGATGATCCGCGTCTGGCGCGCTTTGCTGCGGAGGAACGCGCCGACAACCGGCTTGCGCCATCCGGGCCGCCGCTCGATGCACGACCTGTCCCTATGGCTGCCGCCGCTCCGGCTCCGGCTCCGGCTAGGGTGGCGACGGTGGCTCCGGTGGTCGTCACGACGACGCCTGCGCCCGCGCCGGCGCTTGTCCCTGCCGCCATCCCCGCCGCGTCGCCACCTCCTCCGCCCGCGCCCCCGGTGCGCGTGGCCGATGCCTTTGCCGATCTGCTCGGCGCGCCGCTGCCCGATGCGCGTGTCAGCGGCGATGCGGTCGATATCTCGCGAATCACAGTGAGGCGCGAACTGCCGCCGGAAAAGGCCGCGCCGCCGCCCGAGAAGCCCAAGCCCAAGGAGCCGCCCAAGCCTGTCCACCCCAGCCGTGTCTGGGTGCAGGTGGCAACGGGACGGAAGGTCGATGCGCTCGCCTTTGACTGGCGGCGTATCAGCAAAGAAGGCGGCAAGTCGCTCGCCAGTCTGAAGCCGCACACCGCGCGCTGGGGTGCGACCAACCGGCTTGTGGTCGGCCCCGTTGCCAACCGCGACAAAGCCGAGGCACTGGTCCGCGAGCTCAAGGGCAAGGGGCTCGACAGTTTCCTGTGGCTGAGCGACGAAGGCGAGCAAGTTCAGCCTCTTAAGTGATAATCGGGATTGATCCCCCACTATCTTTGCACAGGCTTTGCACAGGTCTGTCCGGTTCTCCCCAGCCGCTCCAACATGGGTGATTGCCAATCGCCCCGGTTACCGTTCATGCGTTGCCTCAATGGTGCGAATGACCCTCCCCCCTGCGTTACCCCGGCCATGAGAGTGCAAGACATGGACTATTCCGCCGAGGACGATGCCGCCCCCGTCGAAATGCTCGCGAGCCTGTTCACGGCGCGTGGCTGGCCGTGCGATCTCGTCTCGGATGACGAGATGACCGGAGAGGTGCAGGGCAGCTGGGCCAATTACCAGTTGCGTGCGATCTGGCGGGCCGAGGACGGCGTGCTCCAGTTCCTGTGCCTGCCCGATATCCGCGTGACCGATGACAAGCGCCCGGCCGCCTATGAGCTCCTTTGCCTCGTCAACGAACAGATGTGGCTGGGGCATTTCGATATCTGGTCGAACGGCGATGTGCTGCTCTATCGCCACGGCGCGCTGCTGGGCGATCACGGGCGGCTGAGCATCGACATGGCGCAGGCGCTGGTCGAAAGCGCGATCGACGAGTGCGACCGGTTCTACCCCGCGTTCCAGTTCGTGCTGTGGGGTGACAAGAGCCCGCGTGCGGCGCTGGATGCGGCCATGGTTGACGCGGCGGGCGAGGCCTGAGAGCCTCTCCGACATGACCCAGAAGCTTCTCATCATCGGTTGCGGCAACATGGGCGGGGCGATGCTCGCCGGGTGGCTGGCCGCAGGCGAGGCGCCGGCGCGGTTTGCCGTGCTCGATCCCGCCTTGCCGCAGGCGCCCGAGGGCGTGATCCTTTATCGCAGCGCTGATGAAGCGGCTGCGGCGCGGCATGATGCTGTGCTGCTCGGTTTCAAGCCGCAGCAATTGGAGGCGCTCGGGCCGGGATTGCAGAGCCTGACGGGTGCGGAGGTGACTGTGTTCTCGCTGCTCGCCGGGATCACGCTTGGCCAGCTGGCGCAAGCCTTCCCTGCTGCGTGCGCCCATGTCCGGGTGATGCCCAACCTTGCGGCCGCGATCCGTAAATCGCCGGTGATCCTGAGCGAAGCGGGCCTTGACGACGCTGCCCGTCCGGAGGTGTTCGCGCTGTTCGACACGCTCGGCAGCGCTGTGTGGCTTGAGGACGAGGCGCAATTCAATCTCGTCACCGCGCTCGCCGGATCGGGGCCGGGGTTTGTCTATCGCTTCATCGATGCGCTGGCGGGCGCGGCGGTGGATCTCGGGCTGGACGAGGCGACTGCCGCCAGCCTTGCGCTCGCCACGGTCGAAGGCGCAGCGGCGCTGGCTGCAAGCGCCGATGTCGGCCCCGCGACCCTTGCGGACCGGGTCGCCAGTCCGGGCGGAATGACCCGAGAAGGCCTTGATGTGCTCGACAAGGGCGCGGCGCTCCGTGGTCTGTTGACAGACACTTTGCGCGCCACCGCAGACAAGGGTGCAGCGCTCTCGCAGGGTAGTTAAGATTAACAAGCGTTAAGCTGAACGAATTGCGCGCTTTGCAATCCGGTTTCGCTTGAAAAGCGCAGAGGAAACCCCGATATTCCCACCACTGGAGAGCGCGGGCGTTTCCGCGCTCCGATATGAAAGGCTAAGGGTTTCGCAATGGCTGACTGGAATGACACCTCGCGCGATGCGCAGCGGCTGGGCTCCGTGCCCCGCGCCGGAGGCGACGTCGCCGGCCGCGCGGGCTATGACGAGGGCCTGCGTTCGCACATGCTCTCGATCTACAACTACATGTCCTCGGGCGTGCTGCTGACGGGTATCGTCGCGCTGCTGTTCGTCAATTCGCCGCTGTTCGGCATGGCCTTCAACACGATCGAGACACCGGCAGGCACGATTGCGCAGCCGACCGGCCTCGGCTGGCTGATCATGCTGTCGCCGCTGGCGGTGATGCTGTTCTGGTGGTTCGGTGCCAAGCGCGCCAGCACCGGCGCGTTGCAGATTGCCTTTTGGGCCTTCGCGACGCTGTTCGGCCTGTCGCTCTCGACCATCTTTGTGACTTACACTGGCGCTTCGATTGCCACCGCGTTCTTCTCGACCGCGGCTGCCTTTGCGGGCCTGTCGCTGTGGGGCTACACCACCAAGAAGGACATCTCGGGCTGGGGCAGCTTCCTCATCATGGGTGTGGTCGGCCTGATCGTGGCCGGTCTGCTCAACGCCTTCGTGTTCCAGTCGGGCGCGATGGCAATGGCGACGAGCGTGCTCGGCGTGCTGATCTTTGCAGGTCTGACCGCCTATGACACGCAGCGCCTGAAGACCGAGTACCAATATGTGCGTGGGACCGAATATGCTGGCCGGGCCGTGATCTTCGGCGCGCTCAGCCTCTATCTCGATTTCATCAACATGTTCCTCTATCTGCTCCAGCTGTTTGGCAATCGCGACTAATCGCGGGATCGGGCAGGGATTGCCTGCCTGAAACAGGTGTTGAAATATCGGATGCCCGGGGCCTTTGCATAGGCTCCGGGCATTTGCTTTGTAAGCCGGGGCAGCTATCGCGGTTGCTTAAGGCTGGAGCAAGCCGGGGGCGCTCATGCTTGCTCCGCCAGCGGCAGCACAGCCCGCAGCAGGAGAGGTTTTTTCAATGAGCGCGGTCACGCACACGCCGTCATCCCCGTCCCCGAAGCCGGAGCGCATCGCTGCGCCGTTCGGCCTCGCCATTACGATGCTGGCTGTCAGTAGCGCCTTGCTGGCGGCCTGCGCCACGCCCGCGCCGCCGCCGCCCCCTCCGCCGCCCCCTCCGCCGCCCGTGCAGGTGGTCGAAGCCGTTCCCTATCGCCCGCTGCCGCCCGGCGGCGCGCATTACGTCATGGACATCCCACAGCGCGGGGCAGACGGCCGGCGCGTTACGGTCAACAGCGACCTGTCGAACGACCAGCTGGTCTGGAATCTGCGCTCGGCTTGGAATGTCGCCGCGCTCAATTGTCTGACACCCGAATACGAGCCGATCCTTGATGGCTACCGCGACTTCCTGACGCGCAACGTCAAATCGCTGAAGGCGGTCAATGACCGGCTCGAGAAAAGCTACACCAGCCGCTTCCGGGTCAAGCGCGATGCGATTGTCGCGCGCGACAGCTACACCACCCAGGTCTACAACTTCTTCGCCGAGCCTGCCGCCCGCGCCGGGTTCTGCCGCGCGGCGCTCGACATGGCGAACCGCGCTCTGGCCGCTCCGCCGACCGATGTGCTGGCATTTGCCCGTGGCAATTTCGACGGGCTGCTGATGCCTTTCGACCAGTTCTTCAACGAATACGAAACCTATCAACAGGCGTCGGCCACGTGGGATGACAAGTGGGGGGCGCTGTACGGCGCCTCGCAGCCGGGCTGGGTCGCAGTGCAGCAGGCGCGCGCCAGTGGCATCACTGTGCCAAGCGTGGCGCGGCAGACGGTGATCGATCCGGTAACGGGCCTGCCGGTGCCGGTGATCCCGGTCAATGAAGGCGTGATCTCGCAACCGATCATCGAGCCGATGGCCGCCCAGCCGCCGAGCAAATCGGGGCAATAGGCCGCAGGCGGGCGGGCTTTGCAGCGGCAAAATGGCCGTTGCATGGGCTTTGGCTTCTCGCTAATGCCCGCGCTTGCCTGCCCCTCGATCAGGGCTGCGGGCGCGAAAACCTGGAACGGGGCCGTAGCTCAGATGGGAGAGCGCGTCGTTCGCAATGACGAGGTCAGGGGTTCGATCCCCCTCGGCTCCACCAGGCGCTTTTACTTTTTCCCTCAGACGCCGGGCGGCGGACGTCCGTCCGCCTTGGCTTCGCCGCATAAGCGGCGGCGCGCGGTCGCGCTTGCGGCCCTTTGGGCCGATTAACGCCCGCTATCTCTCTTCGCTTTACACCTCTTGCCGTCAGCTTGGCCTGACGCTATCCCTCTGCCTGCGCCAAGGTAACGGGAATGCGGTTTGATTCCGCAGCTGTCCCTGCAACTGTAAGCGGTGAGTATGCGGTGTGCGCCCTAGTTTCGGGCAGCCACTGGAGCGGCAACGTTCTGGGAAGGTGAGCACCGGATACGCTGATCCGTGAGCCAGGAGACCGACCGGGGCGTGTCGCTCTTTGCTTGGCTCAGGGATTGGTCAGGCGCGGAAAAACACTTCTGTTGTGAGCGACATCACCGGGCTGTGAGGGATGCAAACCCCTCGCGGCCTTCATGTTGCTGATGACGGGAGGAATCCGTGAGAAATCTGAAATTACTGTGCAGCGTCGCTGGGGCGGCGCTGGTTTGGGCTGTGCCTGCTTGGGCGCAGGATGAAGTCGTGCTCCAGGAAGAGGCGCCGCAGGGCCCAGAGATTCGCACCGCTGCGGCGCGTAACGATCAGATCATCGTGACCAGCCGCTCCGGCCGCCTCGATCTGCCCGCGCGTTATCCGGGTTCGGTCACGGTCGTCACCGCCGACCAGATTGAAGCCCGCCAGACCCGCGACATTGCCGATGTGCTGCGCGATGTTCCCGGCGTGGCAGTTGCAGGCGTCGCAGGACAGACCCAGATTCGCCTGCGCGGCGCTGAGGCCAATCATGTGCTCGTGCTGGTCGACGGGATCGAAGTCTCCGATCCCTTCGCGGGCGAGTTCGACATCGGCACATTGCAAGCCGAGATCGGGGCGCGGCTGGAAGTCCTGCGCGGGCCGCAGTCGGCGCTCTATGGGCCGGACGCGATCGGCGGGGTGGTTGCCTATGAAAGCGCCAGCGGGCGCAGACGACAGGGCTTTGCTGCAAGGCTCGAAGGCGGCACGCAAGGCACCATCAACGGCGCGCTGCGTTATGGCGCGGCGGGGACAAGCTGGGATGCAGCCTTATCCGCTGTGGTTGTCAGCACCGACGGCCAGCCCAATGCCCGGAACGGCACCCGCGATATCGGACGCGACAGCTACACCCTGTCAGGCAAGGGCAGTGTCGAGTTGGCGAGCAATCTCACCCTGCGCGCCGCGGCCCGCTTCATTCGCACCGAGGGCAAGACCAACGACAGCAATTTCGACCGCACCAGCCCGACCTTCGGCTTCATCATCGACAGCCCCGGCACCGGCTTCACCAACGAGGCGTTCTACGCCCTCGTCGGCGCGCAGATCGACACGCTCGAGGGGCGCTGGACCCATGATCTTTCGGCCCAGATCGCCGATGTCTCGCGCGAAACCGCCGGCCCTTTCGGCATCTCCAGCGCCAGCGAAGGCGACCGGGTCAAGGCGTCCTATGTCAGCGCCTTCAAGCTGGCAGACGAACACATCCTGACCTTTGCCGCCGATTACGAGGTCGAAGGTTTCCGCAACGCCACGCCCGGCGGCTTTGCCTTCAACGGGCGGCGCGAGATCGAGCAGGTCGGGCTGGTGGGCGAATATCGCTATTCCGGTGAGGCTTTCGATGTCAGCGCCGCGCTGCGCCATGACGCCAACGACCTGTTCCGCGATGCCACCACCTTCCGCGTGGGGGCAGGCTACCGCGTGACCGACACCACCCGGCTTCGGGCAGCAGCGGGTAGCGGCGTCAAGAACCCCGGCTTCTTCGAGCTCTACGGCTTTGTCGACGGGCGCTTCATCGGCAATGCCGCGCTGCGCCCCGAAAAATCGACCGGCTGGGAGGTCGGCGTCGATCAGGAACTCGGTGACCGGGCGCGGCTTGCGGTCACATATTTCGACAGCGAGTTGGACGGCGAGATCTTCACCACCTTCCCGCCGCCAAACTTCATCGCCACCCCCGCCAACCGCACCACGGTGAGCCAGCAGCGCGGCGTCGAGGTATCGGTCAACGCGCAGATCGGCCCGCAATGGAGCCTCGATGCGGCCTATTCCTACCTTGATGCCGAGGAGAACGGCATCGAGGAAGTGCGCCGCCCGAACCACATCGCCAGCGCCGCGCTGACGTGGAGCGCGCCCGGCGACAAGGCCTCGGCAACGCTGGTGGTGCGCTACAACGGGGAAACCCCCGATGTTGCCTTCACCGATCCCAGCTTCCGCCCCGTGCGGGTGAGCCTCGACGACTATACACTCGTCAACCTCAACGCGCAGGTGAAGCTGGCCGATGGCATCAGCGCCTTCGCCCGTGCCGAAAACCTGCTTGGCGAGACTTACGAGCAGGTGTTCAGCTTTGTTTCGCCCGGCCGCTCGGCGATTGTGGGGATCGAGGCGCGGTTCTGATGAATCTCCCCTCCCGCTAGCGGGAGGGGTAGGGGGTGGGCCTGCCAGGCACCTGTGCTTTCCCACCCCTCAATTCCTTCCGCAAACGGGATGGGGAGGCTTAAGCGCCATACCCCTCGCAATTGCAGCAAGAATTGCCTATGCGGCGCCCATGCATTTTCTCGACCAAGCCAAGATCTATGTGAAGTCCGGCGGAGGCGGCCCCGGGGCCGTCTCGTTCCGGCGTGAGATGTACGTCGAATATGGCGGCCCTGACGGCGGAAACGGCGGCAATGGCGGTGATATCGTGTTCGAAGCTGTCGCCGGCCTCAACACGCTGATCGACTTCCGCTATTCGCAGCACTTCAAGGCACCGCGCGGCGGGCACGGGATGGGCAAGGACCGCACCGGCGCCTCGGCCAAGCCGCTTGTCATCAAGGTGCCGGTCGGCACGCAGATCCTGTCCGAAGACAAGGAAGAGGTGCTCGCCGATTTCACTCTGGTCGGCCAGCGCGTCGTGTTCCTCGAAGGCGGCATGGGCGGGCGCGGCAATGCGTCCTACAAAACCTCCACCAACCGCGCCCCGCGCCAGCACCAGCCGGGGATGCCGGGCGAGGAAGCCTGGGTGTGGCTGCGGCTGAAACTGCTTGCTGACGCGGGCCTTGTCGGGCTGCCCAACGCCGGCAAATCGACCTTCATCAACGCGGTCAGCAACGCGCAGGCCAAGGTCGGCGATTACGCCTTCACCACGCTGGTCCCCAAACTCGGGGTGGTGCGCCACAAGGGCCGCGAATTCGTGCTGGCCGACATTCCCGGCCTGATCGAAGGCGCAGCGGAAGGCGTCGGGATCGGTGACCGCTTCCTCGGCCATATCGAACGTTGCCGGGTGCTGATCCACCTGATCGACATTACCGGCACCGAAGACGCGGACCCCGCCGAAGCCATGCGCATCGTCGAGGACGAACTCGCGGCTTACGGCGCAGGTCTTGAGGACAAGGCGCGGCTGGTGGTGCTGAACAAGCTCGATCTGGCGGACGCCGAACTGGTCGAAAGTTTCCGCGAGGAACTGCTCGCGGCGGGCGCGGACAAGGTGTTTGCTGTGTCCGGCGTGACGGGCGCGGGCATTCCCGAACTGCTCGATGCTGTGCTCAGCTACCTCCCCGACCGCACCGCGACCGAAACCAAGACGGTCGAAGTCGAGGATGATGACGACGCGCCCGAGTGGTCGCCGCTCTGATCCTGCGATGCTGATGCGCCTGTCGGACATCACCGCCGCACGCCGGATCGTGGTCAAGATCGGATCGTCGCTGCTGGTGCGTGGCGGGGAGGCGGGGGTTGCCTGGCTGCATAGCCTCGCTCAGGATCTTGCCGCGCTGCGCGCCGGGGGGCAGCAGGTGATCGTGGTGAGTTCGGGCGCGATTGCGCTGGGGGCGGTGCGGCTCGCCTTGCCGAAAGGCGGGCGAGGGAGCCTCGCTGATGCGCAGGCGGCCGCCGCAGTGGGCCAGATCCAGCTCGCTGACCTGTGGAGCCGCGCGCTGGGCGAACACGGCATCACGGCCGCGCAAATGCTGCTTACGCTGGGCGATCTGGAAGACCGGCGGCGTTATCTCAACGCGTCCGCCACGCTCGACCGGCTGCTGGAGGCGGGCGTGATCCCCGTCATCAACGAAAACGATTCCGTTGCCACCGAGGAAATCCGCTTTGGCGACAATGACCGCTTGGCCGCGCGCGTGGCGCAGGCGGCCAATGCCGATGTGGTGCTGCTGCTGTCGGACGTGGACGGCCTCTATGACCGTGACCCGCGTGCAGAGGGCGCGGCGCTGATCCCGGTGGTTGACGCTGTGACGCCTGAAGTGATGGCGATGGCAAGCGGGGCTTCGTCATCGGGCCTTGGTTCGGGGGGCATGGTGTCGAAATTGCAGGCGGCGCAGATCGCGACCCGCGCCGGCATCGCGCTGGGCATCATCAATGGCACATGGGAATCCCCCATCGCCAACGCGCTGGCCGCAGGCACGGGCACGTTGTTCCTGCCTGTGCGCGCTGATTCTGCGCGCAAGGCATGGCTCGGCGGGCGGCTTGCCCCGGCGGGCGAGTTGCGGGTGGACAAGGGCTGCGCCGAAGCGCTGAAGGGCGGCGCTAGCCTGCTGGCTGCTGGCGTCGTGGGTGTCTCCGGCACTTTCCGGCGCGGCGATCTGGTCAGCGTTTTGAGCCTGAAGGGCGAGCGCCTCGCGCAGGGCCTCGCCGAATATGACGCTGCCGAAATGCAGCTGATTGCGGGCAAGCGCGCCGAAGATCAGGCCGAGCGGCTGGGCTATGCCCCGCGCTCCTGCGTGATCCACCGCGATCATATGGTGCTGTTGTGAGCCTCATCGCCCTTACCGGCGCCACCGGCTTTGTCGGCAGCGCGGTGCTGGCCGATGCGCTGGCGCAGGGCCATCAGGTGAGGGCGCTCGCCCGCCGCGATCAGCAGCCGCGTGCGGGCGTGGAATGGGTGCGCGGCGATCTCGATGCCGCCGATGCGCTCGCCGCGCTGGTCGCCGGAGCCGATGCGGTGATCCACGTCGCTGGCCTCACCAACACGCCTGATCCGGCCGAATTCGAAGCCGCTAATGTCACCGGTACCGCCAATGTCATCGCCGCGATGAAGGCCGCGGGGGTCAAACGGTTGGTGTTCGTCTCATCGCTCTCGGCGCGGATGCCCGGCCTGTCGGCCTACGGCGCGTCCAAGGCCAAGGCCGAGGCGCTGGTCGAGGCGTCGGGACTGAACTGGACCACCGTGCGCCCGCCCGGTGTCTATGGCCCGCGCGATGTCGACTATCTCGAAATGTTCCGCACCGCCAAGCTGGGCTTCGTCCCGCTGCCGCCGGGCGGGGCCAGCTCGATTATCCACGCCGACGATCTCGCCCGCTTGCTGGTGGCGCTGACCGGCAATGCCGCGCCGACAAAGAAGCAGGTCTACGAGCCGGACGACGGGCGTGAGGGCGGCTGGAGCCACAAGGAACTCGCCGCCGCAATCGGGCGAGCAGTGGGCAAACGCAGCGTCTTCGCGCCGCACCTGCCGCGCGCGGTGCTGGACGCCGCTGCGACCGCCGACCGCCTGATACGCGGCGACCGCGCCAAACTCACCGCCGACCGCGTGGGCTACATGGCGCACCCCAACTGGGTGTCCCGCTTTGACCGCAGACCGCCGCCGGGGATTTGGCAGCCGAAGATCGGCGGCGAGGAGGGGCTGAAGGCAACAGCCGAATGGTATCGCCGCGAGGGGTGGGTCTAGGGCTTCGGGGCGACACAGCCCTCTGATCCGTAGGCCTCGGCATAGGTCTTGCCCCAGCACCGATCAAAGGCTTCCAGCACGTGGAGATTTGGCGGCCACTTGATGTTTGCAGGCGTGCCATCGGGGCCGGTCATGGTAACGGTCGGTTGCGGGACCTTCTTCAGCCCCTCGATCGATTGGCGCAGATGCTCGCGATCACCCATGAGAAAGGCGATGGTGCCCGAAACGTAGTGGTTCCAGCCGAAGTCGGTATCGAACTCGGGCGGTTTGTAGGTCAGCTGGAACAGCGCAATGGCCTCGACCGTCTGCCCGCCGTAAGCGCGCATCTGGCCTTCGTGCCAGTAGAGGATCTCCTCGTGATCACGCTTTTCGTGTCGCCATGCGCGGATCAGTTCGGCGGTTGCGATTTCGCAGCCGACCTTGTTTGCGAGCACCCGCCAGCCACCGTCCATGTCCTGATCGAAGGCCTGCCGGTCGAGCGCCAGCATCGCCTCCAGATCGTAGGAGCAATCGGGCATTGGCGGGGCTTCTGCAGGCTGGGCGGCGGCGAGGAGCAGGGCGAGCATGACGTAAAGTTAGCGCATTGTTTTGGCTTGGCAAAGCGCAAACAACACACGTCACCCCAGCGAAAGCTGGGGCCTGGGGCATCTTGGTGCAGCGCTTGCCGCTCTAGGTCCCAGCTTGCGCTGGGATGACGGGAGAGGCGAGAATGCGCCTTACAAAAACGGTTCCTCGCCCGGCTTGTGGATGCCGCATTCGGTCTTGTCCCAACCCTTCCACCGGCCAGAGCGCGGGTCTTCACCCGGCGCGACCTGCGAAGTGCAGGGCGAGCAGCCGATCGAAGGATAGCCCTGCGCGATCAGCGGGTGGCGCGGCAGGTCGTGCTGGACGAAGTAACCTTCGATCTGGCCCGCATCCCAATCGATCAGCGGGTTGATCTTGAGCCGCCCTTGCGCGTCGGAGGTGTCCACCTCGAAACGCGGCAGATTGGCGCGGGTCGAGGACTGGAAGGATTTGCGCCCCGTAAAGCTCGCGTCGTAATGCGCCATCGCCTTTTCCAGCGGGCGCACCTTGCGGATCTCGCAGCAGCCGTCGGGATCATAGGACCAGCGCAGACCGGTTTCGTCCTTCTTCGCCAATTCCTCAGGCTCCGGCGTCAGCACCACCAGATTGAGGCCGAGGCGCTCCACCAGCGTGTCGCGATATTCCAGCGTTTCGGCAAAATGCTTGCCCGTGTCGAGGAACAGCACCGGCACCGAAGTATCGACGCTGGCGATCAGGTGCAGCAGCACCGCGCTTTCCGCGCCGAAGCTGGAGACAACCGCCAGATCGCCCGCCAACCCGTCACGGATCACCGCTTCGAGCATTTCCGACGTTGCAGCACCCCGGAACATCCGGTTCAATCGCACCGCATCATGTTCGGTAAAGCGCGGGGCGAGGTCAAGCTGGTCGCGGGTGCGCGGTTCGCCGGCGATCCTGAGTTCAGGCTTCATGGCGCTTGTCTCCGATCGTGCGCCGTGCATCGGCGGCGCGCTGGTAGACATTCTCCCACGTGGCAAAGGCGCGCAGCGCGTCGTCTTCATCCAGACGCTTGTCCGGAGCAAAGCTGTCGAACCCGCAGCGCCGCATATGCGAGAGCTGGTCGATCAGCACCGCACCAACGGCGCGCAATTCGCCGGTATAGCCCGCCTCGCGCAGGATGCGGGCGGCAGAATACCCGCGCCCGTCGCCGAAGCTGGGGAAGTTGACCTCCACCAAGGCCAGCCGGTCAAGGAAGGGCAGCAGCACCCGCGCATCATCGCCCGGTTCGATCCGGACAGCGGTGGCATTGGTCTGGTCGCAGCAGGAATCGACCGTGACGGCGGCGTGATCGACCGGTTCGTCATCCCGGAAGCGGAATTGCACTTCGTCGGGGGACTGGCCCAGATCATTACCCATACAATGCCTCCTTGAACGGCTCCATGCCGATGCGGCGGTAGGTGTCGAGGAAACGCTCCCCGTCGGTGCGGGTCGCAAGGTAAACGTCGGTGACCTTTTCGACCGCGGCGATCACGCCGTCCTCGTCAAAGCCGGGGCCGGTGATCTTGGCGAGGCTGACGTCCTCGGCCTCCGACCCGCCAAGCGAGAGCTGGAAGTTCTCCTTGCCCTTCTTGTCGACGCCTAGGATGCCGATGTGGCCCGCGTGGTGGTGCCCGCAGGCGTTGATGCAGCCGGAAATCTTGAGCTTCAATTCGCCCACCACTTCGGTGCGGCCCGTTTGCGCGAACCGTTCCGAAATGCGCTGGGCGAGCGGGATCGAGCGGGCGTTGGCGAGGCTGCAATAATCAAGGCCCGGGCAGGCGATGATGTCCTCGATCGTGTCCATGTTGGGCGATCCGAGGCCTGCTTCCTCCAGCGCGGTCCACAGCGCGTGCAGATCGGCAATCCGGACGTGGGGCAGCAGCACGTTCTGCGTGTGCATCACCCGCAATTCGTCGAAGCTGTATTGCTTGGCCAGCCGCGCCATCAGGCGCATCTGGTGGGCGGTAGCATCGCCGGGGATGCCGCCAGCGGGCTTGAGGCTGATGACGGCGGAGACATAGGCGTCATGCTTGTGGCGGTGCGTGTTGCGGTCCACCCACAGCGCGAAATCGGGGTCGGAGCGATCGAGCGTCTTGGGGCCATCGACGAAGGCGGGGGGCGCGAAATACTCTGCAATCCGCGCCAACTCCTCACGCGGAGGTTCGACGCCCACGGTCAGCATATGGGCGAATTCTTCCTCGACCTGCCGGGTATATTCCGCAGCGCCCAGTTCATGGACGAGGATCTTGATCCGCGCCTTGTACTTGTTGTCGCGCCGGCCGTAGCGGTTGTAGACCCGCAGGCAGGCCTCGGCATAGGTGATGAGCTGATCAAGTGGCACGAAGTCGCGGATCAGCGGCGCGATCATCGGGGTGCGGCCCATGCCACCGCCCGCGTAGAACTGCGCGCCGATTTCGCCGTCACGGCTGACGATGCGGATACCGATATCGTGCAGGCGCATGGCGGCGCGGTCCGTTTCGGAGCCGATCACCGCGATCTTGAACTTGCGCGGCAGGTAAGTGAATTCCGGGTGGAAGCTCGACCACTGGCGCATCAGTTCTGCATAGGGGCGCGGGTCGATCACTTCGTCAGCCGCAGCGCCTGCAAAGTGATCGGCGGAGATGTTGCGGATGCAATTCCCGCTGGTCTGGATTGCGTGCATTTCGACCTTCGACAGGTCGGCGAGGATATCGGCGGCGTCCTCCAGCTTGATCCAGTTGTACTGGAGGTTCTGGCGGGTGGTAAAGTGGCCGTAGCCGCGGTCGTATTTGTCCGCGATATCGGCGAGCGCCTCCATCTGGCGGCTGTTCAGCGTGCCATAGGGGATCGCGACGCGCAGCATGTAGGCGTGGAGCTGGAGGTAAAGGCCGTTCATCAGCCGCAGCGGCTTGAACTGGTCCTCGGTCAGCTTGCCTTCGAGGCGGCGGCGGGCCTGATCGCGGAATTCTTCCACGCGGGCATCGACCATCGCCTGGTCGTATTTGTCGTATTGGTACATGTCAGATCACCCAGTCCCAGCCGGTCTTGTCGGCAGTCGGCACGGCAAGATCGCGCCGTACGGTCGGGCCGAGTGCGCGCACCCGGTCCTTGATGTGAGCGGGGCGGACATGGCCGCCCGCGTCGATGGTCGCTTCGATGGCGTAAGGCACGTTGACGCGGCGTGCGGCTTCCTCGCGGGCGAGGATTTCCTCGGCCTCGTCGCCTGCGTCGACGGCATCGTCGACGAACAGCGACCAGCCGGTGCCGTTCCACCACGTCACCGCGCCCGAGCGCAGATCGTTTCCGGTGAGGATTTTCATGCTTCTTTCTCTTCGTCATCCCAGCGAAAGCTGGGGCCTAGGGCTTCAAGGAACTGCGTTTGCCGCTCTAGGTCCCAGCGTTCAGCCTCCGGCTGTGCTTCGCAACCGCTGGGATGACGGCCTTGGTCGAAATGGCGCGCAGTCACTTCGCCAATCACGATCAGCGCAGGGCTTTGCACAGCCTCGGCCTCGACCAGATCGGGCAGGCCCGCGAGCAATCCGCGCAGCACCCGCATTTCAGGGCGCGCGGCGTTTTCGATCACGGCGACGGGCATCGAAGGGGCGAGGCCGTCGGCCATCAGCTTTTCGGCGATCTGCGCAGCGGTGGAGACGCCCATGTAGATCACCAGCGTGCGGCCCTTGCCGGCGAGGCCCGACCAGTCCTGTTCGCTGAGGCCCTTGCACTGGCCGGCGACGAAGCTGACGATGCTGGACGCATCGCGGTGAGTGAGTGCGATCCCGCTTGCCGCCGCCGCGCCGTTGGCGGCGCTGATACCGGGGACGACTTCGACGCGAACGCCAGCCGCACGCGCGGTTTCGGCTTCTTCGCCGCCGCGCCCGAAGATGAAGGGATCGCCGCCCTTCAGGCGCACCACATCGTGACCCTGCAAAGCCTCGCGCACCAGCAGGTCGTTGATGTCTTCCTGCGGCAGCGTGTGGCGGGCGCGCTGCTTGGCGACCGAGATCAGCCGAGCATCGGCCCGCGCAAGGCCGAGGATATCGGGGCCGATCAGCCCGTCATGGACGATCACGCGCGCGGTCTGGATCAGGCGGGCGGCGCGCAGGGTCAGCAGGTCCACAGGACCCGGCCCCGCGCCGACGAGATAGATGGTGCCAATATGCTGCATCGTTCGGCACATGGGGCAGCGCGCCGCTGCGATCCAGCGAGAATGGATTGGCCGTCGCGTAGCTCAGCTATTGCGGGGGATCGTCCCTGCCGTCCCGCCGCGCTTCCAGTGCCGCGATCACCCGGTCCATTGCCTCGCCCTGCTTGAGATGAAGGTCGCGCTGCGGGTAGGGCAGAGCGATCCCGTGCTCCTTGAACAAGGCCCACAGGTTCTTCAGCACGTCCGATCGGACATTGCCCACCCCCTCCTCGGGATCGTTGATCCAGCAGTGGATGGTGAAATCGACCGCATTGTCGCCGAACCCGCCCCACCATACCGTCGGCGGCGGGGTTGCGAGCACACGCCGCGCCTTGCCTGCGGCTTCCAGCATCAGCTTTTCGGCGAGCGCCATGTCCGCGTCATAGCTCACCCCCACTGGCACCTGCACCCGCACATTGCGCGAGGAATAGGACCAGTTTTCGACCTGATTGATCATCAGGTTTTCGTTGGGGATGAGATATTCGCGTTCGTCCCGCGTCGTCACCGAGACGGCGCGGATGCCGATCTTCCTGATCTGGCCGAAGGTCTGCTGGCCGGTCTGGTCGCTCACCGCAATCACGTCGCCCGGCTTGATCGACTTGTCCATCAACAGGATGATGCCGGAGATGAGGTTGCCGAAGGTCTTTTGCAGGCCGAAACCGATGGCCAGACCAAAGGCGCCGGAAAACACCGTCAGCGCGGTGAGATCGATGCCGAGCAGGTCGACGCCCACCAGAAAGGTCACGACCCAGATGACGATGGTGGCGATCTTCTCCGCCAGCACGCGCTGGGTTCCATCGAGCGCGGTCATGCGGCGCAGGGCGCTGCGGGTCAGGCGCGTTGCCGCCCAGGCAAAGCCGAGCACCAGCAGGACCGCCGCCACCGCAAACAGCACGTCGAAGGCCGAGACACGCCATGTGCCGAGTTCGAGCGCAAGCCCGTCGAGCCGGTTGACGATATCGCCGACAGTCTCGCTGCGTTCGGCGATGTCGGCGCGCAGATTGTCCGCGCCGCTGACGATTTCAGCGTCAGGCGTGGCCGTGGGTGCAGGGGAGGGCGTCATGCCTGCGCCAGCGCCTGCGCCAGATCGGCGATCAGATCGTCTGTATCCTCCAGCCCGATGGCCAGCCTGATCGCGGGCTTGCCGCCGGTGCAGGGCATTAGCGAGCGGTAATCCGCCGGCACAATCGGCAGGGCAAGGCTTTCAAACCCGCCCCAGCTATAGCCGATCCCGAACAATTCCAGCGCGTCCGCCACGCGGGCCGAGGCGGCGGGATCATCGCTCGCCAGCACGAAGGCGAACAACCCGCAACCGCCGGTGAAATCGCGGCGCCACAGGGCATGGCCGGGATCGGAGGGCAGCATCGGGCACATCACGCGGGCGACCTCGGGCCGGGCCTCCAGCCATTCGGCAATCCGCAGGGCCGAGCGGGTTTGCGCCTCAAGCCGCACGGCCATCGTGCGCAATCCGCGCGCGGCGAGCGCCGCATCATCGGGCGAGACGACCTGCCCCAGCTCCTGCGCGGTGCGGCGCAGCGCCGTGTACCAGCGTTTGCCCGCGCTGGCGCTGCCCATCATCAGATCGGAATGGCCGCCGACATGTTTCGACAGGCTCATCATCACGATGTCGCAGCCATGTTCCAGCGCGGCAAAGCCAAGCGGGCTGGCCCAGGTGTTGTCGATCATGCTGACCGCACCATGCTCGCGGGCGATGGTCGTGAGGGCGGGAATATCGGCCATTTCGAAAGTCAGGCTGCCTGGGGTTTCCAGCCAGACCGCCTTGACCGGCGCTGTGAACAGCGCCTCGTAAGCCTCCAGATCGCGCGGGTCGAAGAAGGTGGTCGTCACACCCATCCGGGCGAGCAGGCCTGTCGCCATGGAGCGCGAAGGGTCATAGGCGTTGTCGGCCATCAGCAGCCGGTCGCCCGGTTTCAGCACCGCCAACATGGCCCCGGCAATCGCCGCCACACCGCTGGGGTAAAGCTGGGTGCCGTAAGCACCAGGCTCGATCTGGGTCAGCGCCTCGGCCAGCGCCCACTGCGTCGGTGCGCCGCGCCTGCCATAGAAGAACTGCCCGTCGGCATTGTTGCCGCCTGCGGCATGGCGATCGGCGTCCTTTTCGTAAAGGTGGGTCGAGGCGCGCCAGACCGGCGGATTGACCACCGGCCCGGTCCACTCCTTGCGCCTGCCGCCGCGCACCAGCCGCGTGGCGGGCTTGCGGGCGCTGTCATCCCCCCCGCCGCTCATGCGCCGGGCCCTTGCGCTTTGGGCGTATCGGGATCGGCGCCCCATTCGCTCCAGCTGCCATCATAAAGCGCGGCGGTATCCACCCCGATCAGATGCAGCGCGAACAGCAACACGCTCGCCGTCACCCCGCTGCCGCAGGTGGCGGTCAGCGGGCGGGCCAGATCGATCCCCGCCGCGGTGAAAGCGGCGCGAATCTCGGCGGGCGACCGGTAGGTGCCATCGGCGTTCAGAACCTCGGTAAAGGGCAGGTTGAGCGCCCCGGGGATGCGGCCCATCGGCAAGCCGTGAACAGGATCGGTGCCGGTGCCATAGACCCTGTCGGCGCTGCGGGCATCGACAACCTGTTCGCGGCCGCTGTCCAGATTGGCGAGCATATCGGCCTTGCTCCGCACCTTGCGCGGGCCGGTCAGGTGGGCGGGGGCAACCGCCTCGCCATGCTCCGCGCCGATTGCCACCGGACGGCCTTCGCTGCGCCACTTGCCCATGCCGCCGTCAAGGATCGCGACCCGCTCCCACCCGCTGGCCGCCAGCATGAACCACGCCCGCGCGGCGGTGCGGATTGCGCTGTCATCATAAAGGATGATCGCGTCTTCGGGCCGCACACCTAGCAGGCCCAGCCGCGCGGCGAGCTGATCTGGGGTCGGCAGCGCATAAGGCACACTCGATCCGGCATCGAACAGGCTGGCAAGGCCAAGGAAGCGCGCGCCGGGAACATGTGCCGCAGCAAATTCGCCCGCAGCATCGCGTGCCGCAGCGGGCAGGTGGTGCGAGGCATCGAGCACCGCCAGACCCGGCGCATCGAGGTTATCGGCGAGCCAGTCGGTCGAGACGAGGGCAGAGGGAAGTGTGGTCATGGCACAGACCCTAGCCTCCCCGGACGCCCCCTGCCAAGCTTGGGCGGTCAGGTGCCTAAAGAAACGGGCGGAATGGCGATGGCCTGTGCCACCAGTCCGGCAACCGCGCCGGGCTGCTGGTCGAGCGGGATCGGATGGACCCGTCCCGCGCTGCTCGGGGTGCCGATCACGAAGCTTTTGGTCATGGCGCGCAGGCCTTCTCCTTCCAGCGTCACGTGAACCAGCGGGATGAACAGCGGCGCTGCCCCCTGCCGCAAGGGCGCAATCGCGCTGAGGGGAAGCTGCACCTGCCCGGTGATGCTGCGCGCCTGGTGCGGGCCGACCCGCTCGATCCGCGCAAGGCCTTGCGCGGCCCCGGCCGAGGCGGCGTTTCCGGCGGCGGCATTGGCGCTGGCCCTTGCGCAGGCAAGTTGCACGGCTGCCGACAGATCATTGACCGCACGGTCTGCACGGTTGGCGATGGTGAGGCGGTATTCGAGCGTGAACATCATCACGCTGCGGGTTGCTCCGGTAATGTCGAGCGAGAGGTCGATCCGGGGCGCGTCGGCTTCGGCTGCTGGCGCATCGGCCACAGGCGCAGGCGCGGCGAGGCGTAGCACCTTGGGCTTGCGCCGCCGCCGCCACAGCATCACGCCGCCAAACAGGGCCAGCAGGCCGGCACCGCCCGCAGCAAAGGGCCGCCAGTCGACAGGTTCGCCCACCGTCGGGCTGGTCGCGGGCGCAGGGGTGGCGGACAACGTTGGCGTTTCGGCTGGCGGCAGGGCGAGCGGATCGTCTGCCGCGCTGGCTGATGGTGCCGGGTCAGGCGCAGAAGCCGTGTCAGGGGCCGCGCTCGCGGTCGCTTGCGGGGCGGGCGAGGGCGTTGCCGAAGGGCTTGCAGCGGCGGGGCGCGCCGTCGCAGGTGCGGATGAGGGCGCAGGCGACGGCAGCGGCTGGATTACCGGAGAGGCGGTCGGCCCGGGGGTGACACGCGGCGGGATCGCGACTCCGGAACGCTCGTCCGCCGGGCCTGCCGGCGCGGGTGATGGTGTCGGGGTGGCCCCGGGCAGCGTGAAGGCTCCGGTCGGCTGCTGCGCGGCGAGCAGCGCGGGAAACGCAAGCGCGGCAGACAAGGCGGAAGCGGACAAAAGGCGGGCAGACAAGCGGATCATGGCGCGTTGGGGCTCAGGTGGCTGTTCGAACGGATGCGGAATGCCGGGTTGTTTCGGAGGTGCAGGGTGAACCGGCGCTGTCCCCATAGGGATTTGCCTTGCGGTCCGTCCAGTTCCCCGCTTGCGCCGTGCGGCGGATCGGGGCAACAGCGCGGCATGGAAAGCACACCCGATCGCCCCGCCGGCGCGCCCCAGTTTCTCGGGCGCGACACCCCGCTGCCCGCTTCGCCCGAAGAAGCGGTGCTCGACTATGTCCCCAACCCGCGCCCTGGCCTCACCTATATGGTGCGTTTCGTCTCGCCGGAATTCACCTCGCTATGTCCGGTGACGAACCAGCCCGATTTTGCCCATCTGGTGATCGATTACGTGCCGGGCGAAACCATCGTTGAAAGCAAGAGCCTCAAGCTGTTCCTCGGGAGCTTCCGCAATCACAACGGCTTTCACGAGGATGTGACCGTGGGGATCGGCGTGCGTTTGTTCGAGGAAATGCGCCCGCAATGGCTGCGCATCGGCGGCTACTGGTATCCGCGCGGCGGTATCCCGATCGACGTGTTCTGGCAGAGCGGCGCGCCGCCGGCCGATCTGTGGCTGCCCGATCAGGGCGTCGCTTCCTATCGCGGCCGTGGCTAAGAGCGCTGCCGAAGCGTAGGCAGGTCATTGCCACTTCGTTGCGGGGTGGTTGTCGTTTGCCGCGATGTTTCATGTGAAACATCGCGGGGGCGATGTGGCCTAGATACTGAGGTCCATCTGGACGAATTTCGGGATGGTCTTGTTCGCATCGCGCCACTTGGCGAGCGGGAAAGCCCCCGCACCCAGCGCCGCCAGCGGGATACCTGCTTCGGCCAGCGAATAGGGCGAGATGCGGTGCCGGGTCATGAACCCGCCGCTGCCGTCGCTGATCATCGAGGTTTCGAACTTGAGGCCCTGGCTGTTCTCGGTCGCGTTGACGACCTTGCTGACAACCAGCTGCCCGTGGCCCAGATCGAGCACCACGTCGGTCCCGACCGGCACCCCGGCAAGACCCGTGATGCGCGCGCCCGTCTTGGACAGATTGCGCAGGATCACGTCGTAATAGTGATCTTCGTGAATCAGGCCGACCTTGCGGAAGATCGTGATGCGCTCGGCCCGGTGGCGCGGCGGGCCGCTGGGGCGGAACAGGGCTTCCCCTTCGGCAAATTGTGCCAGAACTTCGTCCTGCGTGATCGGGCGCGAATAGATGTAGCCCTGCACCAGATCGGCGCCGCGCGCCTTGACCAGTTCCAGTTCGTCCATCGCCTCGACACCCTCGGCAACGGTTTCCATGCCGAGCGCCTTGGCCAGCGCGACGATGGCGGTGATGATCGCCGGGTTGATGTCGCCGTTCTCGGTGCAGCCGCGCACGAAGCTCTGGTCGATCTTGATCTTGTTGAAATGGCCGTGCTTGAGATAGCCAAGCGACGAATAGCCCGTGCCGAAATCGTCGAGCGCCAGCCGCACGCCGAGCTTCTTCAGATCGCGGAAGATCGCGTCGACCGTTTCCAGATCGCCCACGAACACGCTCTCGGTGATTTCCAGTTCGAGCCGGCCCGGTGACAGGCCTGATGCTGCGAGCGCCGCGGCAACAGCCTTGCGATAGCCGGGCCGGATAAATTGCTTGGCCGAGACATTGACCGCGACCTTGATCGATTCCGGCCAGGCGAGCGCGTCCATGCAGGCCTGCTTCAGCGCCGCTTCGCCGATGCGGATGATGAGATCATCGTTTTCGGCGACGGGGATGAACTGCGCAGGCGAGATGTCGCCTTCATCCTCGTCATGCCAGCGCAGTAGCGCCTCGAAGCACTTGACCTCGTTGGTGACCGGATCGACCAACGGCTGGTAAGCCAGCTTGAGCTCGTCCCGGTCGACAGCATCGCGCAGGCGGTCGCCCAGCATCGCGGTCTTCGAAGCGGCATCGCGCAATTCGCTGGTGAAGAAGCAGAAAGTGCCGCCGCGGGTTTCCTTGGCGGAATAAAGCGCCATGTCGGCCGCACGGGTCAGCTCGTCGGCCTCGACCCCGTCATAGGGCGCAATCGCTATGCCCACCGACGTGCCGATAATCGCCCGGCGGCCGTTGATCTGATAGGGCTGCGAGATCGACTGGACGATGCGGTTGGCCAATTCGCCAAGCGCGCCGCGGTCGTCCATGTCGGGCAGCAAGACCTGGAATTCGTCCCCGCCGAGCCGTCCGACCTCGCCATGATCCTTGACGATCGAGGAGAGGCGCTGGGCCACCTGCTTGAGCAATTCGTCGCCTGCGGGATGCCCCATCGTGTCGTTGACCTGCTTGAAGCGGTCGAGATCGAGCATCATCAGCGCACAGCTGCGCTGGCTCACCCGGAAGGCGGCGAGCATTGCGGTCAGGCGTTCATTGAGCTTGCGACGGTTGGCCAGTCCGGTCAGTTCATCGACCTGCGATTGCCGCGCGACCTGCGTTTCGTAGGCATATTGCGCCGAGATATCGACCGCGCTGCCGCGATAGCCCTGGAATGCGCCCGCCGCGTCCACCAGCGGACGGCCGTTCAGCCGCCACCAGCGCGTGCTGCCGCGCCCGTTCGACACGGCAATGATCTGCTCGTCGAGCTTGGAGCGGGCTTTCAGTTTGAACGAAAGGCTGCGCTGGGTTGTGCTGCCGGGTTCGTCCTCGATATCGTGGAATACCTGCGTAATCGGCCGGCCGATCAGCTCTGCGGGGTTCTCGCCCAGATCGGCCAGTGCGCGGTGCGACAGGAAGCTGAGATTGCCCTCGGCGTCGGTTGCCCAGAACATGCCGATGCCGAGTTCCTCGACTTCGCCCAGTACAATGGTGCGGTCCGGCCGCGGCGCGGGCTGCGAGGCCTGCACCTCGGCTACGGGGCGCTGGGGTTCTCGCGATGATTTGAGAAAGCCAAGTGCCATGCCTCGTCCTTGTTTCGGAGCAGGGTACAACGAAGCCCCCTTCCGTTTCCGGCATAGCCCAGACGTGATTGATAAACCGTTACGCCCGCCCCGGGCAGGCAGATCAGGGCCGAAGCGGGCCATTATCGCGTCGAGAGGTGCGGAACCGTTTCAGACACGCTGCGTTATCCGCGTAAGCATCCGCGTGGCATTTTCTTGCCTCTGGCGGCTGCATTGTGTAATTTTGCTGCACCACCGCCGAGCGTCAGGGATCACGCGCTGCGAGATTGTGCGATAATCGGGGGACGGCGTCATTTCTCTCAATACCTTGCTTGCGAACGCTCCGGCGGCGCTGACCAATACTGTGCGTTCGCGTTCCGACTGGGAGGCGATGCGCACGGCTGCACTCGCCGATCCGGGTGCGTTTCATGGCGCGATTGCATCGCGCAACATGCATTGGTTTGTCGCCGATTGCGGCGCGTCAGGCGCGTGGATTGCCAAGGGCGATGATGGCCGCTGGCACGGCTGGGATGCCGCCACAGCTGCGCCGGTCAGCCCCGATCTGCCGGAAAGCTTTGCCCCGTGGCAGGCCGGTTTCGACGGCTCGAACGCGCCGCACTGGCGCTGGTTCGTCGGCGGTCGCACCAATGCCGCTTTCAGCGAGCTCGACCGCCACGTCCTTGCCGGACATGGTGATGAAGCCGCGCTGATCTTCGAAGGTGACCGCTGGGATATGTCTGCGCTCTGCGGGAAGGGCGCGCCGATCGACTGCTTCACGGTCAGCCGCAAGCAGTTGCTGCTGGAAGTGGCGAAATGCGCTGTGGCGCTGGAGGCACTGGGCCTTAAGCCGGGCGACCGCATGGCTTTGAACATGCCGAGCATCGTGCCGCAGATCTACTGGACCGAAGCGGCCAAGCGCATGGGTGTGGTCTACACAGCGGTGTTTGGCGGCTTTTCCGACAAGACCTTGTCAGACCGTATCGCCGATACCGGCGCACGGGTGATCGTCACGTCTGATGGCAGCTACCGCAACGCACAGGTTGCCGCGTTCAAGAACGCCTATACCGACCCGGCGCTCGACAATTTCGTTCCGGTAACAACCGCGCTTTCGATCCTCTCGGCCCTCGACATGGGGCTGCCCGATGCTGATGCGACCACTATCGTCGATACGGTGCGTGAGGCGCTGAGCGGCGAGATCACGGTTGACCGTTCGGATGTGATGCGCGGCGTGGGCCGGGCTCTGATCAATCTGGGCGCGGAAGGCCGCATCAGTACGTCGGATGCTGCCCGCGTGCGCATCGCGATTGCTTCCAGCCTCGTGACGCTCCCCCCGCGTGTCGAGGCGGTGATCGTGTGCCGCCACACCGCACAGCCCGACGTGATCTGGCGTGAGGAGCGTGACCGCTGGAGCCACGAATTGACTGATGCCGCGCTGGTGACGGTGCTGGACAAGGCGCGGGCGGCCGGCTTCGCGGTCGAGAGCGCCGCTGACCTGCTGGCACTGCCTGACAGCGATTTCGTCCGCGCGATCTGGGCTTCGTCCAAGCCGATGCCGGTCGATGCCGATTACCCGATGTTCTTCATCTACACCTCGGGCAGCACCGGAAAGCCCAAGGGGATCGTCCATTCGCACGGCTATGCCGCGGGCGTGGCCGAGACGATGGCGGCGAGCTTCGATGCCCGCCCCGGCGATACGCTGTTCGTGGTCGCCGATCCGGGCTGGATCACCGGCCAGAGCTATCTGATCTGCGCGCCGCTGATGACGCGGGTGACGTCGCTGGTGTCCGAAGGCTCGCCGGTGTTCCCGCACGCAGGCCGCTTCGCCTCGATGATCGAGCGGCACAATGTCACGATCTTCAAGGCGGGGGTGACCTTCCTCAAGGCGATCATGTCCGATCCGGCCAACCTTGCAGAGCTTGAACGCTACGACATGGGCGGTCTGCGGGTGGCGACCTTCTGCGCCGAACCGGTCAGCCCCAGCGTGCAGGCCTTCGGGATGGAGCACGTGACCCCGCGCTACATCAATTCATATTGGGCGACCGAACACGGCGGCATTGCGTGGACGCATATGTTCGGGAACGAGGATTTCCCGCTCCGCCCCGATGCCCACGCCTATCCGCTGCCGTGGATCGTCGGCGATGTCTGGGTCGAGGATGCCGAAGCGGCATCGCCCGAAGATGCGCCGTTCACCCGCGCAGATGCAGGCGGGGTGCGGTGGCGGCGGGCGGACATGGGCGAGAAGGGCGAAATCGTCATCGCCGCGCCCTATCCCTATCTCGCCCGGACGATCTGGGGCGATATCGAAGGATTCAAGGTCACCGATGGCCGCGTAGATCCCGCATGGCGCGGCGATGCGGCGCGGTGGGAGGATGGCTACTGGAAGCGCTGGAAGGGCGCATGGGCCTATACCCAGGGCGACTTTGCGATCCAGCATGAGGATGGTTCCTTCTCCCTGCATGGCCGCAGCGACGATGTGATCAACGTCTCGGGCCACCGCATGGGCACCGAGGAAATCGAAGGCGCGGTGCTGCGTGACAAGGCGCTCGCACCGGACTCGCCGGTCGGCAACGTGCTGGTGGTCGGCGCGCCGCACCGCGAAAAGGGCCTGACCCCGCTCGCCTTCGTGGTGCCGGTCGCGGGGCGCAAGCTGACGATCGAGGACAAGCGCCGGCTGTTCGATCTCGTCCGCACCGAGAAAGGCGCGGTCGCGGTGCCGGCGGATTTCATCGAGGTCTCGCAATTCCCCGAAACCCGCAGCGGCAAGTACATGCGCCGCATGGTGCGCGCGCTGGTGGTGGGCGAGGATGTCGGCGACGTCACTACGCTCCGCAATCCCGAAGCGCTGGATGAGTTGCGCAAGGTCATCGGTGACTGGCAACGCAAGCAGCGCATGAGCGACGAACAGGCGCTGTTCGACCGCCATCGTTACTTCCTCGTGCAGTACAACACGGTTGCGCCCGGCAAGCAGGTGGCGACCGTCACTGTCACCAACGCTCCGGTCAATGCGCTCAACGAACGCGCGATTGACGAGCTGGTGCTGGTTACTTCGATGCTGGCGCGCGACGATAATGTCGTGGCGGTGGTGTTCACCGGCGAAGGCACAAGCTCCTTCGTCGCAGGTGCCGATATCCGCCAGATGCTGGAGGAAATCCACACCCGCGAAGAAGCACTGGTGTTGCCCAACAACGCGCACCTCGCGTTCCGCACGATTGAACGCATGGGCAAGCCCTGCGTTGCGGCGGTGCAGGGCGTGGCGCTGGGCGGCGGGATGGAGTTCGCGCTCGCCTGCCATTACCGCATTGCCGAGCCTGTTGCGCGGTTCGGCCAGCCCGAAATCCGCTTGCGCTTGCTGCCCGGATACGGCGGTACCCAGCGCCTCCCGCGCCTGCTGATCGACCGGCGCGGCGAAGAGGGCCTGCGCGATGCGATGGACCTGATCCTTGGCGGGCGCAGCATTGATGCCGACGCGGCTGAGGCCATCGGCTTCGTTGACGAGCTGGTGGGCGGCGCGGCAGACGCACTCTCGGCGGCGCACGCGGCCGTGCGCGATTATGTGAAGTATGGCGAAGACAGCCCGCTCGGTGCCGCTTTTGCCGAACGGCAGGCAGCGGCAGAGCGCTGGGACACGGCGGCAGACATCAGCCTTGATACCGTGATGGAGGATGATTTCCTCCAGCGCATACTGCGCCAGCTCGATTGGGCAGGGCGCGGCGGTGCTGGCAAGCGGGCGCTGGAAGCGGTGCGGGTCGGCCTCGAACAGGGCATGACCGCAGGCCTCGCCAAGGAAGCCGCGCTGTTCGCCGATGCGATCGTCGATCCCGAAGGCGGGAAGACCGGCATCCGCCAGTTCATGGACAAGGTTGCGCCCCCGCTTGCCGTGCGGCGCGATGGCGTGTGGATCGATGCCGAGCACGAAATGCGTGCGCAAGGCTTGGAGGCAGCAGGCGATCTGCTTCCCGTGGGAGCGCCGTTTTATCCCGGCGTGACCCCGATCCCGCGTCACCAATATGCCTTCGGCATCGCCCGCGATCCCGATACCGGCGCACCGCGCTTCGGCCCGCCGGCGAGCCATGAAAAGGAGCTGATCGTCGCCGTGCCGGAGCCTGCGCCCAACGAGGCGCTGCTCTACATGCTGACCAGCGAGGTCAACTTCAACGACATCTGGGCGCTGACCGGCATTCCGGTTTCACCCTTCGATAGTCACGAGGAAGACGTCCAGATCACCGGATCTGGCGGCATCGCCCTTGTTGCGGCTTTGGGCAGCGAGACGCGCGCACAAGGGCGGATCAAGGTTGGCGATCTGGTGACGGTCTATTCCGGCACCAATGACCTGCTCTCGCCCTTGGTTGGCAATGATCCGATGTATGCGGATTTCTCGATCCAGGGCTACGAGACCGAGACCGGCAGCCACGCGCAGTTCCTGACGGTGCAGGCGCCGCAGATGCACAAGGTGCCGCCTGATCTGACGCTGGAGCAGGCGGGGAGTTATGTGCTGAACCTCGGCACGATTGCCCGCTGCCTGTTCACGACCTTGCAGATTGCACCGGGGAGGACGCTGTTCGTCGAGGGCGCGGCGACGGGGACGGGGCTGGATGCGCTGCGAAGCTCGGTGCGGACCGGATTGCAGGTGACGGGGCTGGTATCCTCGGAGGAGCGCGCGGCCTTCATCACCAAGGTGCAGGGCGCGGTCGGGGCGATCAACCGCAAGGATGCGCGCTTTGCGGGCCTCTACAGCGTGGTGCCCGAGGACAAGACCGAGGCGCAGGCGTGGGAAGCCGCAGGCGCGCCGCTGGTCGAGGAATACAAGGCGCTGAATGGCGGCAAGCTTGCCGATTATGTCGTCAGCCACGCGGGCGAGACGGCCTTCCCGCGCAGCTTCCAACTGCTTGCCGAGGGCGGCACGCTCGCCTTCTACGGAGCATCATCGGGCTATCACTTCAGCTTCATGGGCAAGCCGGGAACGGCAACCCCTGAGGAAATGCTCCGCCGTGCTGCCTTACGCGGGGGTGAGGCGGTGCTGATCTTCTACGGGCCGGGATCGTCGGAATTGCTCGACGAGACAGGTCTGGAAATGATCGAAGCCGCGCGGCGCTTCAACGCACGCAGCGTGATCGCCACCACCACCGATGGCCAGCGCGAATTCCTGCAATCGCTGGGGCTGGAGGACGCGATCGAAGGAATCGTCAGCCTCGAAGCGATCCGGCGGCGTGAGGGGGCCAATTTCTACTGGCCCGACACCATGCCGCGCCTGCCCGATGCCAAGGCCGATATCGAGGTCTTCAAGGCGGCGGTGCGCGATTATCAGGACCGGGTGATGAAGCCCTTCGGTTCGGCGGTGGGCAAGATTCTGCGTTCGCCCGAAAACCCGCGCGGCAGCCCCGATCTGGTGTTCGAACGGGCCGGGCAGGATACGCTCGGCATTTCGACCTCGCTGGTGAAGCCCTTCACGGGCCGGGTGATCTTCGCCGAAGACCTCACCGGTTGCCGCTTCACCTTCTACGCCCCGCAGGTCTGGACCCGCCAGCGCAAGATCCTGATGCCGACAGCGAGCATCCTCGGTACCCACCTCTGCAATGCCTACGAAGTCGCGCGGATGAACGACATGATCGCGGCGGGCCTGCTCGAAGTGACCGAACCGGAAGTCGTCCCGTGGGACGGCTTGCCCGAAGCGCATCAGGCGATGTGGGACAACCGGCACACCGGTTCCACCTACGTCGTCAACCATGCGCTGCCCGAAATGGGGCTGCGCAGCCGTGACGCGCTGCTTGAAGCGTGGGCTGCTCAGGGAGCGGCGCAAAGTGCCGGGGAACCGGACGGCTGATCCGTGCGTTGCGCTTTTTGAAACGTTCTTCGCTCTCCTCCCCAGAGATTGAACGATCCGGCAAGCCATCGGTGCTTGCATTATAATTTTGTGAGGAGAGTGCTATGGCCGCGTCCAAGCCGAAGACCCAAGCTGCGCCTGCTGAAACCACCACGGGCCGCCTCGCTGGCAAGATCGCCGTCGTAACTGGCGCGGCGGGCAATCTGGGCGGGCATATCGTCACGCACTACCTTGCAGAAGGTGCAACCGTCGTAATGACCGGCCGCACGCCGGATCGCACTGCCGCCGCTGCCGAGGCGCTGATCAAGGCGACCGGCGCTGACCCTTCGCGGATCGCGACTGTCGCTCTGGATGGCGGCGACATCGCCTCGGTCCGCGCCGCGATGGCAGAAGTGGTCGCGAAGTTCGGGCGGATTGATATCCTCGTCAACAATGCCGGAAGTGCCGGGCCCAAGCAGCCGATCGAGAACCTGCCGCTCTCGAAGGAGGAACTCGCCGCGCTGCAAAAGCAGGGCAGCACCGATAGCGAGACCGTGGGCGACGCGCTGCGCAATATCTTCGGCGTCGCGTGGAACGTCGCGCGGGTCGCGGCGGAGCACATTCCCGAGGGCGGCTCGATCATCAACGTCTCGACCATCTTCAGCCGCACGCCCTATTACGCCCGCGCGGCCTATGTCGTCCCCAAGGCGGCGATGAACGCGTGGAGCCGCGAGCTCAGCCTTGAGCTTGGCCCCAAGGGTATCCGCGTCAACCTCGTCTACCCCGGCCCGATCGAGAGCGAGCGCATTCGTAACGTCTTTGCTGCAATGGATGCCGCACGCGGTGACAACGCGGGTACAACCGCCACGCAATTCTTCGACATGATGAGCCTCGAACGCGCGACCGGCGGCAACGACAAGGCCAAGACCTTCCCGACGCCCACCGATATTGCGACCACCTGCGTCTTCCTCGGCTCGGATGAGAGCGCGGCTTACAACGGCCACGATTTTGAAGTCACTCACGGCATGTCGGTGCGCAAGGAGCAGCGCTCGACCTATCTGGCGCGCCCGACGATGCGTTCGATGGACGGCACGGGCTTGGCCGTGCTGATCGCGGCGGGTGACAATTTCGAAGAGGCGCTGGAAATCGCGCAGGTGCAATTGGCCTGCGGTGCCGAGGTCGTGCTCGGCCTGCCACGCGCGGCTGACGTTGCCATTGCCGAAAAGCGTTGCAAGGCGCTGGGCCTGTCCGACAAGCTCGCCATCATCCGCTTCAGCCGGAAAGACCCGGCGGGCATGGAAGAGGCGCTGGAGGATTACACCAAGGGCGGCACCCCCGTCAGCGGCGCGCTGTTCCTGCCCGCCCTTAGTGCAGGCGAATTGGCTGGCGCGATTACCGAGGCGGACGACAGCGTCGTCGAGGCGCTGATGGACGCCGAACTGGCCGGCAACATGGCCTTGGCGCGCACGCTCAGCCGTTACTGGAAACGCCATGACAACCTCTTGCAGCCGCCGCGTTTTGTCTTCGTCAGCCATGCGAGCGATGGCAAGGGCGACATCTACGGCCACATCCTGCGCGCCGCGACCGAGCAGCTGATCCGCATCTGGCGCGACGAAAGCGAGATCGACACCGCCCACGGTCGCCGCCGTCAGGCCGAGTGGGGCAACCAGATCGTGCGCTTCACCAACACCGAGGCCGAGAACATCCGCTTCACTGCGGGCCACGCGGCGCGTATCCTGCTGAAAGAAAGCAAGCTTGGCGAAATCACGCTCTATGTCCCCGCCAATATCGGCGAGGCGACGGGTGCGCGCAAGGCGATGCCCGGTTTCTCGGAGAACATCACCGGGCTGCATCTGGGCAAGGTCGCGCTGATCACCGGCGGTTCGGCCGGGATTGGCGGGCAGGTGGCGCGATTGCTCGCATTGGCTGGCGGCAAGGTGATGATGGTCGCCAGGCGCGAGAGCGAACTCGCGGTGGCGCGGGCGCGGATTGTTTCCGAGCTCGAAGACATCGGTTTCGCCGGTGTCGAGCGCCGGGTGCAGACCCTCGCCAATGTCGATGTGAGCAATTTCGAGAGCCTTAAAGGTGCCGTCGATGCGACATTGAAGGCCTTCGGGCGGATCGATTACCTCATCAACAACGCCGGTGTCGCTGGCGCGGAGGACATGGTCGTCGACATGGGGGTCGACGCGTGGAACTACACGCTCGATGCCAACCTCGTGTCCAACTACTTCCTGATGCACCACGTCGCGCCGCTGATGAAGGCGCAAGGGTCTGGCTACATCCTCAACGTCTCGTCCTATTTCGGCGGCGAGAAGTACCTTGCGGTCGCCTATCCCAACCGCGCCGATTACGCCGTGTCCAAGGCCGGGCAGCGCGCGATGGTCGAAAGCATGGCGCGCTATCTCGGTCCCGAGGTGCAGTTCAACGCGATTGCGCCCGGTCCCGTGGATGGCGACCGCCTGTCCGGCACAGGCGGCAAGCCCGGATTGTTCGAGCGGCGCGGCAAGCTGATCCTTGAGAACAAGCGCCTCAACGCCGTCCATGCCGCCGCGATCAAGGCGATCCGGCGCGGGGTGCGCGTGGAGGCGGTGCTGGCGCGGCTTGCCCGCAATGACACCACCAAGATGAGCCACGACACCAACAACCCGCGCGAACTGCGCGAGTTGGCGCTAGCTTGCGCGCGCGAGGGCGACGGTGCCTGCACCTGGGATCAATACCTGCTCACCCCCACAATTGCCGCCGCGCTCATTGGACGACTGCGGCAAGCAGGCCTGTTCCTCGATGCGCCGGAATGGAACGACCGTCCCGCCACGCCCGAGGCTGACGCCGACTGGCTGCTGCGTGTGCCACCAGAGGATGCGCCCTTCCTCCCCGCCGACAAAATCGCGGTCGAGGCCAAGAAGGTCGGCACCGGCGTGCTGTCCAAGCTCTACCTCGGCAAGATGCCGACCGAGCATGATGTGGCGCAGGCGACCGTGTTCTTCCTCGCCGACCGCGCAGTTTCGGGTGAAACCTTCATGCCTTCGGGCGGCCTGTCGGTGGAACGCTCCACGACCGAACGCGAATTGTTCGGCAGCCCCAAGCAGGAGCGGCTCGACCAGATGCGGGGCAAGACAGTGTGGATCATCGGCGAACACCTCGTCGATTACCTTGCGGAGACCGCGCGCGCCTTCATCGAGGATTGTCATGCGGCCAACGTGGTGCTGATCACCCGCACCGCCGAAGGCTTCGAGGCGATCAAGTCGCAGCTTGATCCCGACACCGCCGCCTCGCTCACCTCGCTGGTGAAGACCACCGATATCGAAGCCGCGATGGACGAGGCGCTGACCCTGTGGGGCAAGCCGACGACAATCCTCTCCACGCCGTTTGCAGCCCTGCCGGGCAAGCTGTTCGGTCAGGACGATCCCCTCACGCCGGAGGAATTCCGCACGGTGGTGGCCGACAACCTCACCCACCACTTCCGCGTCTCGCGCCGCGCGTCGCTCTATGATGATTGCCAGCTGGTGCTGACCTCGCCCGACGTGCCGATGGGCGACAAGTCCCCGGCCTTCGCGCTGGCGAACTTCATCAAGACCACGCTCCACGCGTTCACGGCCACCTTGGCCGTGGAGAACGAGCGGCTGGTGCATGATGTGCCGGTCAACCAGATCAACCTCACCCGCCGCGTCCAGTCCGAAGAACCGCGCGACCTGGACGAGCATCTGGAGGAAGTCCGCCGCTTCGCCCGCGCCGTGCTGCTCGTCGGCGCGCCACTGCCGGACGCGGAAGATTCGCGCTATCGCGCGCGGATCTATCGCGGCATGTCGATGACGGTCTGAGGGGGCAAATGGGGGGATGATCCAGTACCTGCCGTTCGAAAAACCGATCGAGGCGCTCGACAAGCATGTGGCGGAGCTTTCCGCCCATGCCGAAGGCACCGAGGAAGCGCGGATGCTCAGCGAGAGGGCCGAACGCCTGCTCGCAGACACCTATGCGCGGCTCACCCCGTGGCAGCGCACGCTGGTCGCCCGCCATCCCCAGCGTCCCCGGTTCGAAAAGCTGGTAGCGGGGCTGTTCGAGGACTTCCTGCCGGTCGCCGGTGACCGTGTGTTCGGTGATGATCAGGCGATCATCGGCGGATTTGCCCGCTTTGAAGGTCGCAAGGTGGTGGTGATCGGCCATGTAAAGGGCGAGGATACGCCGGGCCGGCTCAAGCACAATTTCGGCATGGCGCGGCCCGAAGGCTATCGCAAGGCGATCCGGTTGATGGAACTGGCCGACCGCTTTGGCCTTCCCGTGGTCACGCTGGTGGATACGCCGGGCGCCTTCCCGGGAGTCGATGCCGAGGCGCGCGGGCAGGCGGAGGCCATCGCCCGCTCGACCGAGGCGTGTCTTGCTCTGGGCGTGCCGCTGATCGCGGTGATTATCGGTGAGGGCGGTTCGGGCGGGGCGGTCGCACTGGCAGCAGCCAACCGCGTGCTGATGTTTGAACACGCGGTCTATTCGGTGATCTCTCCCGAAGGCTGCGCTTCGATCCTGTGGCGTAGCGCCGCGCAGGCAGCCACCGCTGCCGAGGCGATGCGGGTGACGGCGGGGGACTTGCTGAAACTCGGTGTGATCCACCGCATCGTCTATGAACCGCGCGGCGGCGCCCACCGCGACCCTGTCGAGACGGTCAAGCGCCTGACCCTCGCCCTGCGCGCGGAACTGGGCGCGCTCGCCGCACTGACGCCCGCAGAACTGCGCCGCGAGCGCGAGGAATTTTTCCTGAAGCTGGGGTGAGGCGGTAAAAACGGTGCCGGCTACAGGATTCGAACCCGTGGCCCCCTGATTACAAATCAGGTGCTCTACCAACTGAGCTAAGCCGGCTGACCGTGCCGCGCCATTGTATCAGAGCGCGCCGAAAGTCCAGCCCTCGGTTCGGGCAACTTCGGCGGTGAGGCTGGGCGGGTGCCACAGATCGCGCTCCCCATGCACCCGGCGCAGCCATGCGGCGGTCAGCAGCGCGTCGGATGAGTGATCGTCAATTGTGCCTGTCCCGCGCACAAGCGGTGATCCCAGCGCGTCCAGCGCATCGTTCAAGGCCTCGTAGCTGCGCAGCTTGGTCGCCGCCCCCGTCACTCCGCCGAGCCGTGCGGCCATCGAAGTGTAGATTTCGGTCACGACCGAGCCTTGCTCGGGCAGCGGATCGATCGGCCAGACCGGTACCTTTCCCCCGAGGCGGTGGAGCATCCGCATCCCTGTCAGGCTCGATTTGCCGACCTGGGCCGCACCGACGAGGTTGAAGTTGCTCACCGGCCGCACGCCCTGTTGTCGCTGCGCAGCTTCGGCCACCCGGAATCGGCCTTCGCGGGTGGTAGCGTCGGGGAGGAGGAAGCGGTCGCCTGTCGCCCCTCCGCCGTGGCGGAAGTAGCGCGAAGCCTGCGGATGGCTGACGAACCCGCCTGCTTCCAGATGCGGGTCAGCGGCACACAGCATGTCGATCAATGCCCACAGGCCGCGGGCGTCCGCCGGGCTTTCGGTCCAATCGGGGAAGAAGGCGCCCGCATCGGCAAACGGCAGCCCGATTCCGAGATCGAGCCCCACAAGTGTTGGCGCGTCGAGGCCAGCAAGCAGCCCCAGCACCTCGGTTCGCGCCCAGCCTTTGGGGTCGGGTGGGGCTACCAGCACCGGCGCGCCGCCCTCCGCCAGCGCCACTGCCAGGGCGATGCCCTTCTGCCGCGCACCCTTCGCGCCTGACCAGTCGACCGCGAGGAAGCGCGTAAAGCGGGTCATCCCCGTTCGGCCCTCAGCTTGTCCCAGTAATCGAGGCGCTTCTTCACCTCGCGTTCGAAGCCGCGCTCCACGGGGGTGTAGAAGGTCTGCGGCTCCAGTTCTTCCGGCCAGTAATTGTCACCGGAAAAGCCCTCGGGCGTGTCATGGTCGTAGGTGTAGCCCTTGCCGTAGCCTAGGCTCTCCATCAGGCCGGTTGCCGGATTGACGATGTTCATCGGCGGCATCAGGCTGCCGGTCTCCTTGGCGCTTTTCCATGCCGCTTTCTGCGCCAGATAGACGGCGTTCGATTTGGGCGCGGTGGCAAGGTAGAGACAGGCCTGCGCCAGTGCCAATTCGCCCTCGGGACTGCCGAGGAAGCGGTAAGCCTCCATCGCGGCCATGCATTGCGACAGGGCGTGCGGATCAGCGAGGCCGATGTCCTCCACCGCCATGCGCACCAGTCGCCGCGCAAGGAACAGCGGTTCCTCGCCCGCGGTCAGCATCCGTGCGAGGTAATACAGCGCTGCCTGCGGATCGCTGCCGCGCACGGCTTTGTGCAGGGCAGAGATGAGGTTGTAGTGCCCGTCGCGGTCCTTGTCATAGACCGCTACCCGGCGTTGCAGGAAGGAGCCGAGTGCCGCCGGATCGAGGGCTTCGGTGAGGCCCGCCGCATAGAGCGTTTCGGCCTGTCCCAGCAGGAAGCGCCCGTCGCCATCAGCCCCGGCGATCAGCGCGGTGCGCGCTTCGGAGGTGACGGGGAGGGGGCCTTCCAAGCCTTCCGCCTTCGCCAGCAATTCTCCCAGCGCAGCCGCGTCCAGCCGGTTCAACACCAACACCTGCGCGCGGCTCAAAAGCGCGGCGTTCAGTGCGAAGCTGGGGTTTTCGGTCGTTGCGCCGACCAGCGTTACTACCCCGCGCTCGACATAGGGGAGGAAGCCGTCCTGCTGCGCACGGTTGAAGCGGTGGATCTCGTCCACGAACAGCAATGTCTTGCGGCCGGCACCGGCCATCTTCTCGGCCTCGGCGAATACCTTCTTCAGGTCTGCCACGCCGGAGAACACCGCGCTGATCGCGGCAAAACGCATGCCCACTGCGTCCGCGAGCAGGCGCGCTATGCTGGTCTTGCCGGTGCCGGGCGGCCCCCACAGAATGATGCTGGCCAGCTTGCCCGCCGCCACCATCCGCCCGATCGCGCCTTCGGGGCCGGTCAGA
>Ga0209812_10000290_pt1 | contig 47202 bp, 44 predicted proteins | sample JI71714BDNA_FD_187502 | JGI IMG/M metagenome (GOLD analysis project Ga0209812, IMG submission 187502) | Wastewater effluent complex algal communities from Wisconsin, to seasonally profile nutrient transformation and Carbon sequestration -... | ecosystem: Engineered > WWTP > Effluent > Algae...
TGCTCTCGCTGCTAACAAGCCAACACTGGCTGATTTGCAGGCGCTGTTAAGCCCCGCCGCCGCCGAGTTTTTACCACAGATGCTGGCGCGAGCGACACAACTTAAACGTCAGCGCAGTGGTCAGACACTATCGCTGTTCGCCCCGCTTTATCTGTCAAACCTGTGCAGCAACGAGTGCAGCTACTGCGGCTTTTCCCGCAATGTCGCGGTGAAACGCCGCATCCTGAGCGTTGAAGAGGCACTGCAGGAAACTGCCGCGATCAAAGCGCTGGGTCTGTCGCAGCTCTTATTGGTGACCGGCGAACATCAACGCAAAGCCGGTGTCGACTATTTGTTGCAAATCACGGCGGCCCTGCGCCCGCACGTAGCAAAACTGATGTTGGAATCACAGCCGCTGGAAGTCAGTGCTTATCGGCAACTCCGGGCGGCGGGCATTGATGCGGTCATGCTGTATCAGGAAACTTATGACCCAGCCAGTTATGCCCGCCATCATACTTTTGGTGACAAAGCGGATCTGCAAAACCGGCTGGATGCACCATCCAGAGTCGCGGCAGCTGACATCGCCCAACTGGGTCTTGGCGTATTGCTGGGGCTTGCCGACTGGCGTACCGACGTTTTTGTGCTAGCGCAACACCTGCGTTTTTTACAACAACACTGGTATCAGACCGCCTTTTCGGTGGCGTTGCCCCGCCTAAAACCCTGCGCAGGTCAAAGTTCGCAGCAGAGCGGTGTGTCCGATCGGGATTATCTGCAACTGTTATGCGCGCTGAAAATCTTTGCGCCGGAACTGAGTCTCAGTATTTCGACGCGCGACAGCCCGGCGCTGCGCGATTTGTTGCTGACCAGTATCGCTTGCAGTGCCAGTGCCGGAAGTAAGACTCAACCCGGAGGTTATGCCGTGGCCCCGCAGAGTCTGGCGCAGTTCAGTATCGACGATGAGCGCAGCCCAGTGGAGATCGCCACGATGCTCAGGCGCAATGGGATCCAACCGATCTGGCAGGATTGGCATCCGCTACTCGGACGCAGCGCACTCTGAGTAGTGGCAGCGCAGTGTGTGGCGGGCAGCCACCGCCTGGCCGCGCCGTTAAGCGCAAATTTACGGAACTTGTCCGGTGAAACGCTGGTCAACAGCTGAGCTTTTCGGTAGTTTGGCGTTTTCTGGCGCAGCCAGTACGTTGTTCAGGGGGTGGCATGCCGCTGTCTTTGTTGTTATCGCGCCGGTTGACCGCCGGTTGTCTGTTGTTATTGCCAGCATTTAGCTTGGCGGCTGCGGAAAAAACAGTGTTAACCGACGAGGTACTCGCGCACCATGCGGCGGTTGTGCATGCGCTCAATTGCACCATTACCGCGCCGCAGCGCTTTCGGATCTCGAGCCACGCAACGGCTGAATTAATCCAGATGCTGCCCGTTGGCAGCTCAGTCAAAAAAGGTCAGCAAGTTGCCAAACAAGACGATGCCTACCTGCAGCGGCAAATTAACATCATCAAAACGGACATCGAATCGGCCAAAGTCGCAAAAAACTTTGCCAGCGAAGAATTCCAGCGGATGAATCGTCTGAGTAAATCCGGTCTGACTGCAGCGACCGATATCAACAATCTGAAGTTTCAGCTCGACAGTTCAGAACTGCGGATCCAGCGCCTGGAACAAGAACTACAACTGGCCCAAATGCGGCAAAAACGTTTAAGCCATTTTGCGCCTTTTGATGCGCAGATCATGAGTGTCAGCTCAGAGCCAGGCTCGCAGCTGGTTGAAGGTCAGCCCATCATGCAACTGCTGTCGACGCAGAACAAACAACTCGAATGTCTGCTGCCGGTGATCAGTTACAGCAGTAATGCTGAGCTCAAACGCCATCAGTTTATTTTGCAGGGCAAAGCGCTGAAACTGCGTGAAGTCAGCCAGCAGCTTGATGAAAAAGCCGAGCACCTGACTTTGTATTTTGACCATCCGGCGGCAGATCGCAGCAACCTGCTGGTCGGTCAAATCCAACAAATTGATATGCGGGTTCAGTCTGACACCATCACCAAGGTGCCGAATGAAGCCATTGAATTAGAAGGCGAAGTGTTCCGCACCTGGAAAGTCAATGCGGACAATCAGGTCGGTCGGGTGCCGCTGAAAATCCTGTCGACGCTAGATACCCATTATATTGTTGAATCCACGCTGCGTCCGGGCGACCGCGTGGTGATCCGGGGCCAGCACGGTCTGCAAAATGGTCAGGCCGTGAAGGTGCAGGACAGGCCGGAAGGTAGCCGCGCTGATCTGACTTACGAATAACAGATCAGCCGGCCTCTCTTTCAACGTTCAATCAATACGGGATATTTCAGATAGGTCTGGTCATAAAATGGCGAGCGCTGGTAGAACCAATCCAGCCGCGCCTGACCATCTTTGGCCAGTTTGCTATCCGCTTTGATTGCCGCAGCAAACTCCGCCGCCAGTTTTTGATTGGTTTTCAGTTCCTGTTCAATCCACGGCAGCATGGCATAAGTTTCAAAGTACTCGGTGCGTTCAAACATGCCATGGAAAAAACCCCAGCTGAAAAACGAATCCGGCCCTTCAGGCTGCAGCAAGGCAACCGCCAAAGCCCCCAGCGGTTGATCGGTACTGACCCGCACAGCGCCTGCCGGCAACTCAAATTTGCCCCAGCCCGGCACAAAACTCGCTTGAACGCCAACCCGGCCTTCAAAAGAGCGCGTGGCTAATTCAGTGTCGGTCGCGCTCAGTTGCTGTAACTCTAGCGTCGTTGCCTGTTTCAGCCGGGTCAGCGCAACGCCGTGCGCCTCGAGCCGGGCTATCACATCCTGATATTGCGGCGGGATCCAATAAGCTTTTGGCACTTCCACTTCCACCGCCGGCACTTTTTCCCAGAACACCGGCAAAGCCTCATAGACTTTTGGCTGCCCTGTCCATTTGACGTAAGGTCCGTTGATGATATCGCTGTGAACAATCTCGTAGCTGATCCCTTTAAATGGGATCAAATCCGGCTGTTCAGCGGCTTTAAACAGCAACACCTGTCGCTGCGGACGCGCATTCTCGTCGGCTTTTTTTGCCAGCTGCAGCGCTTTGCCCTGTTGTGCCAGCACCCGCAAACTGTGCTCTAACAGCACGTAAGTACCCAACACCCGTTGCCGGTAAGGTTTTAAACTATGATTTTCCACCAGAATGGTCGGCAAATGCCGCACATCGCCATACCCAGTTGAAAAGCGCGGAGTGCTCGTAGATCCGACGAGGCCTTTGGCAAAATCCATCGAGTCCAGACTAAACACCAGCGGCCCCGGAATATGACCGGCATCGGCCAACGCCTGATCAATAGCCGGCCGGTAAACGCTGGCTAACCAGCTGGCGCCGTTCGGGCTTTGACTGGCGAAAGGCTCGTTAAAGCCATAGGTGATATCGTACTGATAATCTTCCCCATCAGTGACATGGACGTCCATGTACAAGTCAGGTTGATACTGGTTGATTGCGCCTAACAGCGCGCGCATTTCCGGGCTATCTGCTTTGGCATAATCACGATTCAGATTGAGATTTTGTGCCGTGCTACGCCAGCCCTGTTCGACCGGTCCCCGCTGGTTCATCCGGTTAAACTGGCCTTTGCGCTCGTGGCCATCGACCGAGAAGATCGGCACAAACAATAAATCGACCTGAGCCAGCAGCGACTGTTTGTCGCCGTGCACAATATCGCGCAGCAGCATCATGCCGGCATCTTTGCCATCGATCTCACCACTGTGAATACCCGCCTGCACCAATAACGTTGGCCTGCCACTTTTGCCCGGTCCTTTCCCAATCAAATCAGGCTGCATACTGGCTTTGACCAGCCAAATATCCCGGCCTTGCGGACTTTTGCCGATGGATTCCATCCGCAGCAACTCACTGCTCGCGACCAGCTTCTGCAAGTAGCTGACTGTGTCGGCATAATCCGGCGTTTCGGTCAGATTGGTCAGCTCCGCCGGGGTCACCCAGGGGTGTTTTGGCTGGATCAGGCTTTCAGTACTGCCCTGCCATGGCATCAAAGGTGGCAGCAGATCCGCCGCCAGCACTGAGGCCGGCAGCAATAACAATGGAAACAACAGACGACTTTTCATCAAAAACCCTGAGAACGGACAACAGCCGGGTACCGGCATTGCGAAAGAATGAAGAGACATCAACATAACAGAGACAGACCAGCCACTGTCAAGCGCTGCTGCGGGCAACAAACAGTTGCCACGCTCGCTGGCTCGGATCGCCACAAACTGCTCCAGGCGTTTGCGTCGGCCATTCGCAGAGCTCACCGCGTTCATCAGGCGCAACGCCAAACGGTTGGCGTTTCGAAAGCCCTGCTTCACCATACCGTCCTTCCATCGAAGTAAAAAAAAATTGCCTGGAGCAATTTTTAACGACGCGAAGCGTTGGTCCATCGGAAGAGCGCCACGGATGGCGCGAATAAAAAAGCCCCGCGATGCGGGGCTCAAGTCAGCAGGAACTATGTGAAGCTAAATCAGAAGCGGTAGCTAGCACCAACCGCAAATTGATTTTCATCGCCGGCACCGACATCAATGCGACTCACGGAGCCACGCAGCGCCAGTTGCGGCATCACAAAATATTCAGAACGCACTTCGACGCTGTCACCAAATACATTTGGCATCGAAGGCATGTCACTGCGAAGCGCCAGACCTACAGACCAGAACGGACGAAGATAATAATCTGCTGCGATTGTATGGCCATCGCCTTCTTCGAAATCAGCAACGCTGGCAGTTAATACCAGATGATCACCATTCATCACCGGCAGAATGGCTTTGGTGCTCAAACCATAGTCGGTCTGACTACCTTCACCATCCAGATTGGTATGGTAGACATCCAAAGCGACTAACCAGTTCTGCTGCACAAAATAACCTAATTTACCTGTGGTCGCGAAGCTGTTATCGCCATTTAAAAAGCTTACATCCAGTGCACCGTAAAAGTTGTGGTCATTACTCATATACTCACCACCTACACCCCAAGAGTTGTTCGTCACATCAGCATTACTGAAATCAATGGATGTGCGGGTATAGCTTAGGTTAACGCTACTGCTACGGTTTAAGAATGCTGCTTCCTGCCATGGCTGATTGTCACCATTTTGCAAGGCGTCCAGAAAGTACTTCTGGCGGATTTGGACTGTGTTGAGATCGGCTTCAGCTAACCCAATCTCGTTGAACAACCCTTTGCCCAAATTGACCTGATAATAATCAGCATCAGTCTGGAACTGGAAACTTTGCGCTTGGGCGCCGACTGCGATGGTTGAGGCTAAAACGGAAACAACAAAAGGAATAACTCGAGATTTCATACAGTGCCCTCCGGCAGTTAAATAAGACGGGAGCACTGTATGACTTTGAAACTTAATTGAATCTGAACGCAAAAATGAACTGAAATATGATTCCCGTTCATTTATACAAAAAATAATGATTAAAAACAGCAATATATAAAATTGCGTTTAATTTTTGAACTAAACATAATCCGCCGCAGACACATTATGTTACAAAGATAACTGATTAAATCTCCAACAATGCAGCCTTTAGCGCATGAACCTGATCCCGCAACATAGCAGCTTGCTCAAATTCCAGATTTTTCGCATGTTGCAGCATTTGCGCTTCCAATTTTTTAACTTCAGCCTGCACCTGATAAGGCGTCTTGCCTTTAATCAGTTTTGCGTGTTCCGCCACTTTAGGCAGTTCGACGTCATCCTGCCCCAAATCCATCACATCACCGACTTTTTTACGGATCTGCGTCGGCGTGATGCCATTGGCTTCGTTAAAGGCGACTTGCTTGGCCCGACGCCGGTCGGTTTCGTCGATCGCGCGTTGCATCGAACCGGTGATACGGTCAGCATACAAAATCGCCTTGCCATTGACGTTGCGGGCCGCCCGACCAATGGTTTGGATCAACGACCGCTCTGAGCGCAGAAAACCCTCTTTATCTGCATCGAGAATGGCCACCAGCGATACTTCCGGGATATCCAGGCCTTCGCGCAACAAGTTAATGCCGACCAACACATCAAACACGCCAAGGCGCAGATCGCGGATGATTTCTACCCGCTCGACCGTATCTACATCTGAATGCAGATAACGCACTTTGACATTGTGATTTGCCAGATAATCGGTCAAGTCCTCAGCCATTTTCTTAGTCAACGTGGTGACCAGCACGCGCTCATTCAGACCCGCGCAGCGCATGACTTCGGACAATAAATCGTCCACCTGAGTACCAACCGGACGGATCTCGATCTCAGGATCAATCAAACCGGTCGGCCGCACCACCTGCTCAGCAATGTCGCTACCAGACTTCTCCAGTTCATAGGCCGCCGGTGTTGCTGACACATAGATGCGCTGCGGCGCAATCGCCTCAAATTCTTCAAACTTCAGCGGTCTGTTATCGAGCGCCGACGGCAAGCGAAAACCGTAATTGACCAAGTTTTCCTTGCGCGAACGGTCGCCGCGGAACATGGCGCCAATTTGCGAAATCGTCACGTGTGATTCATCGATAAACATCAGGCCATCCGCCGGAAAATAATCCAGCAAAGTCGGCGGCGGCTCGCCTTCAGCGCGACCGGACAAATAACGTGAGTAGTTTTCAATCCCAGAGCAATAGCCAAGTTCGACCATCATTTCCAAATCAAACAAGGTGCGCTGACCGATGCGTTGCTCTTCAATCAGTTTATTTTCCGCCAACAGCTGGGCACGCCGCGCCGCCAGCTCCACTTTAATACGCTCCACGGCTTCCAGAATTTTCTCCCGTGGTGTGACATAGTGGGTTTTCGGATAAATCGTATAGCGAGCAACAACGCGATCGATAGCGCCGGTCAGCGGGTCAAACAGACTGATGCGTTCGATTTCTTCGTCAAACAGCTCCAGCCGCACCGCCAGCTCGTCGGATTCAGCCGGATAAATGTCGATGACATCGCCTCGCACCCGATAGGTCGCACGCTCAAAGGCCATATCATTACGCTGATACTGCAGTTCAGCCAGCCGGCGCAGGATAAAACGCTGGTCCACCGCATCGCCCACGCGTAAATGCAGCAGCATTTTCATATAGGATTCAGGGTCGCCCAAACCATAAATCGCCGACACCGAAGCGATAATCACCACATCACGGCGTTCCATCAGCGCTTTGGTCGCAGACAATCGCATCTGTTCGATGTGTTCATTAATCGATGCGTCTTTCTCAATGAAGGTATCGCTGGCCGGCACATAAGCTTCAGGTTGGTAATAGTCGTAGTAGGACACAAAATATTCGACCGAATTATTCGGGAAGAACTCTTTCATTTCACCGTACAACTGCGCCGCCAGCGTTTTGTTGTGCGCCATGATCAAAGTAGGCCGGTCAACCTGGGCAATGATGTTAGCCATGGTAAAAGTCTTACCAGAACCGGTTACACCTAATAACGTCTGATGGGCCAGACCAGCCTCTAAGCCATCCACCAGTTTGGCAATAGCGCTTGGCTGATCACCGGCCGGCTGATACGGCGAATGTAATTCAAACTGCTTTGCCATCAACTGCGCCCCCCTGCTGCAAACCGTTCAGACTACGCTGAAACCAGGCATAAGCGATCAATGCGATAAACAGATTGGCACTGAGGGCCCCGCCATACACCCCGAACACGCCAAACAGCTTGCCGCCAATCCAGGCCATCGGTACATAAAAGACAAACAACCGGACCAAACTCAATGCCAGCGCGCGCATGGGCAGATGCAAGGCGTTTAACGAGGAGTTCGTCAGGATCACGATACCCTGCAGGCCATAACCCAAAGGCAAAATCCAGATAAACCAGCAAATCAGCCGTTCCACAGCAGGTTCGGTGGAGAACACGTGGGCGATCCATGGCGCAGCCAATGCGAGCAGCAGATAAACGCCAAACTGCCATTTCAGGACAAAACGGATGCATAGCTGATAACCGGCCTGGACCCGGTCCAGCTGGCAACCACCGAGGTTCTGACTGACAAATGGCGGTAGTGTCATCGACAATGCCAGTACCACCAAACAGGCAATGCTTTCGATACGGGCGCCAACGCCAAAAGCGGCTACAGCATGGGCACCATAACTGGCCATCACCGCAGTCAAAATGGCCATAGCTAGTGGAGTCAGCATATTGGCACCTGCCGCGGGCAAGCCAATCTGCAAGATCCGCCGGCTGATCCGGACAAATTCAGCCAATGATTGGTGGCCTTTATCCACCAGCTTTCGCCGCACAATGATCAAATACAAAATAAGAGCGAAACTGACCGCCCAGGAAATCACGCTGGCAATTGCAGCGCCTTCCATACCGAATGCCGGCACCGGGCCCCAACCAAAAATGAGGATGGGATCTAACACAGCATTAATAAGACCAGAGCAAGCCATCATCAGACTTGGCGTTTTCGTATCTCCGGCCGCCCGTAACACGGCATTGCCAATCATCGGCGTGATCAGCAACACGGACCCGGCAAACCACCAGGTCATATAATCGTGAATAAAAGGTAGGGTTTCGTCGGTCGCACCAATCAACCGGAACATCGGTTCCATCCCAATGTAGCCAATCAAGGATAACGCCGCGACCATATAAGCAGATAACCACAAGGCAGCTAGGCCATCTGCCCGGGCCAGCGCACTATTGCCGCTGCCATGCGCTTTGGCGATAACGGCTGAGGTACCGATACTTAAGCCGATAGCCAGACTAATGACGGTGAAAGTGACTGGAAAGGTAAAACTGACCGCAGCCAGTTCAACAGTGCCGAGCATACTGATAAAGAATGTATCAACCAGGCTAAACGACATCAGCGTAATCATGCCAAACAACATCGGGATCGTCATTCGCGTCAAAATTTGCCGGATATCGCCCTGAGTCATATCAATTTTGGCACTGGAAGAGCTGGACATATTTACCTGCAGAACATCGGAAAGTGCCTATTGTAGAGAAAAGCGCTCAGCGCCTCTATCCGGTTCGGGAAAAAACTCTGTAACTAAGCATGTTGCATGCTTTTGCCGCGCTTCCCGCCTAAAAATAGTTCACAAGCAGCAACATCGCTGAAATATACAGCGAGTTGTGAATTATTCACTGTCTCCAGTCTCAAGCTGTTTTTCTATCTAATTGTTTTAATTGAATTTAATTTTTTTCGGTTTTAATCTTGATCTTGCTGCAAGCCGCATTTTTACTGGTATTGCACAGGGGCGACACGGCTCATGCACAGAGTTATCCACAGATTCTGTGAGTAAGATCGGCCAACCCGCGTCACTGCTGGTTTTATCCAAATGCGCATTGCACAGCTATGCAATTTGCGACTGCATCGGCATGCAATAGCGCTAGAAAAGGCCGCTAATTCCACCGGGTTGGCTAAAGAACCAGCGCTTGATTCACATCGCCTGAAAACCACAGGCGAAAGTGTTGACAGCCTGTTTTCGGAGCATTAGTATTGCGCCCCGTTGCAGAGACAGTTCCCTAGTAGCTCAGCCGGTTAGAGCGGCGGACTGTTAATCCGTAGGTCGTTGGTTCGAGTCCAACCTGGGGAGCCACTGTTTCAAGCAACATAGATATTCTCAATTCCCTAGTAGCTCAGCCGGTTAGAGCGGCGGACTGTTAATCCGTAGGTCGTTGGTTCGAGTCCAACCTGGGGAGCCACTCCGAGAAGATCACCCTGTTTTTCAGCGTTCCCTAGTAGCTCAGCCGGTTAGAGCGGCGGACTGTTAATCCGTAGGTCGTTGGTTCGAGTCCAACCTGGGGAGCCAAACGCTGACACACCAAAGCCGCTTTCAGCGCATTTTTCTGTTCCCTAGTAGCTCAGCCGGTTAGAGCGGCGGACTGTTAATCCGTAGGTCGTTGGTTCGAGTCCAACCTGGGGAGCCAATCACTTCACTTGTCGCAACAGTTGGCCCCCCGTCGCCGATTCTGCTACGTACCATTTATTTTCCTGCAATTTTTTGTTTTAATTAATGTTATCGGTAGCAACACGCTACCACAGCTGGTCTAATGGCTTATTCAGCGAACAAAGAAAATTAATGATGAAAAATCTTCGGGTCTTTTGGCTTATCCAGGTTGTCAGCGCGCTGGCGCTGTTGGTGGTGTTATTAACCGGCCTGCTGCAAAGCACGCAGCGTTCACTTGGGCAGATCACCGCTTTACACGAACAAGTCATTAAACAGCTGGTCGCTCAGTTTTCTGGCGATGACTATCAGCAATTAGTGCAACAAATCCGTAATAGTCTGAATCCACAGCAACTCCAGCTCAAAACCGCCAACGGTAAAATCGTCCATGAACACAACACGGCCACCTCGGTGCATTCTGACGCAGAGCAGTTACAAGCCGCTTTTGGCTATCAGCGGGTACAGAATCAGCTAAGCAGCCCGGACAACCAGCTCACTATCAGTTTCAAACCTAATGTCGATGAATTGGACAGTCAGTTTGTGACGCAATTCTGGTTAACGTTACTGCTCCCTATCTTCTTAGTGATTCTGCCGCTGTTAATAGTACCGATCCGGCAAAAAGCTGAACAAAAGCAGATGTCACGTCAAATTGCCGGTGCTCTCGATCAAATCGTCAGTACAGAGAAGCAAGAGCACACAGAAATCCAGCTGCCGGATACTTTTGAGCAAACCCGGCTTACATTGCTCAAAGTTGCTGATTTCCATCAGAAGAGACAGGCCGAAATGCTGAAGTCAGCGCAGCAGCTGACGGAAGATGCCTCAAAAGATACGGTCACCGGACTGCCAAACCGAAACAGATTCGTGCAGTTTTATGAAGAAACGCTGCGTGACCCCAAACATGTCGATTTTGGTATTTTTGCCATCGCCCGCTGTACAGAACTGCAGAATATCAACCAAAGTCGTGGTTATCATGAAGGTGACAAGTACGTCATTGCGGTCAGCGAGTTAATCCAGCGCACTGTGGCGGGTTATCGCGATTTCAAAGTTTTCCGCCTGAACAGCTCAGATTTTGGCATCATCCTGCCCCGCATTACCGCCAAAGAAGCTGAAAGCTTTGGTGCTCAACTGCAAAGCCGGCTGACCGAGTATCAAAAATTGGCTGAGCTTGATTCAGTGGCGTACACCGGTATGGTTAATTACGCCTCCGGTAAAGTGCTTGGTGAAATTCTGGCGATTGCGGACACGGCGATTAGCCTCGCGCAAACGCGGCAGAGCAACGGCTGGCATATCGTGAAAGATGACGGGTCTGCAGAACAATCGGCGCTTGGTTTTGGTAACCAAAACTGGCGTCATGTGATCGACGATGTGCTGGAAAATAGCAAAATCCATTTGCTGGTGCAATTGATCCAGCCCGCATCGCGTTCGGCTAAAACCTATTCAGAAGTCTTAGTGCGTTTTTACAGTGAGGAAGATCAGTTGCTGCCCACAGCATCTTTCCTTGCGATGGCAGAAAAGCTCGACAAAATCATAGAAGTCGACCGTCTGATTGTTGAGACCGCGCTCAGCACCATTAAAAACAAAAACCTACAGGACCAATATTTTGGTCTGAACCTGTCCTCACGCTGTATCCACGACGACCACTTCCTGATTTGGCTGGAGCGCCGGCTGTTAAAAGATGCCGCTATTGCCAGCAAGCTGGTGTTTGAAGTCAGTGAATACGGCATGCAGCAAAATCTAAAAACCAGTAAACGGTTTATCGATATGCTGCACCGCAACGGCGCCCGTCTTACAGTGGAAAAATTTGGTACCGGCATGACTTCATTTAAGTTTTTCCGCGACATCAAACCAGACTTCATTAAGATGGATGGCAGTTATACCCGCCATATTGATGATGACAAAAACAACCAGTATTTCATCCGCCTGATGGTGGACCTGGCCCATCGGATTGGGGTCGGTGTTTTTGCCGAAAGCGTCGAGACTCAGGAAGAAAAGCAGATGCTGGAATCTTTGTTCGTCGATGGCACTCAGGGCTACTACATCGGTAAACCACAACCTATCTGATGGCGTAAAAGCCACACGACGTGCGAGGTTGTTTGCATCGCCACAACCAAGCATAATAGCGCCCCCTGATCGTTCAGGGCACAGCAAAGCCTGTTTCCGACAGGCTTTGGCTCATGAAGAACTGCAATTGCAGCGCGGTGAGACAGCACTATGACCGAATTTTTTGTACTTTTAATCAGCACCGTACTGGTCAACAACTTTGTATTAGTGAAGTTTCTTGGCCTTTGTCCCTTTATGGGCGTCTCTAACAAACTCGATTCTGCAATGGGCATGTGTCTGGCGACAACTTTTGTGCTGACGCTGGCCTCCTTATGTAGCTATCTGGTTGATCAATACATCCTCGCCCCGCTCGATTTGATGTATTTGCGGACTCTGACCTTCATTTTGGTGATTGCAGTAGTCGTCCAATTCACCGAAATGGTCGTGCACAAAACCAGTCCGGCACTGTACCGCGTATTAGGGATTTTTCTGCCGTTGATCACGACAAACTGCGCGGTACTGGGCGTGGCATTACTGAACGTGAAGGCTGATCACGGCCTGTTCCAGTCTGTGGTTTATGGTTTTGGCGCCTCAGTTGGTTTTAGTCTGGTTCTGGTGCTGTTTGCGGCCATGCGGGAACGCCTGGCAGCCGCCGATGTGCCATTACCCTTTCGTGGCGCTTCGATTGGCCTGGTGACAGCGGGCCTGATGTCTTTAGCCTTTTTGGGTTTTAGTGGCCTGGTGAAATCCTGATATGTCGATGTTAACAGCCTTATTAGCGCTCGGCGCGCTCGCTCTGGTATTCGGCGCCATTCTCGGCTACGCCGCGCTGCGGTTTAAAGTAGAAGCCGATCCACTGGTTGATCAAATCGATGATATTTTGCCGCAAACTCAATGTGGCCAGTGTGGCTATCCCGGCTGCCGCCCTTATGCCGAAGCCATTGCTAACGGCGATGCGATCAATAAATGCCCACCCGGTGGTGACGCAGCGATTAAAAAGCTGGCCGACCTGCTAGGTGTCGCAGCCCCCGCGCTCGACAGCGCGCAAACCCCGGCGGTGAAGCGGGTTGCTTTTATTCGCGAAGATGAATGTATTGGTTGTACCAAATGTATTCAGGCTTGCCCGGTCGACGCGATCCTCGGCGCTTCGAAACAAATGCACACGGTCATTAGTAATGAGTGTACGGGCTGTGATTTATGCGTCGAACCCTGTCCGGTCAATTGTATCGATATGGTGCCGTTACAGGTGACTCCGGACCGCTGGAAATGGGATCTGCAGGCAATTCCGGTGACTATTGTGGAGAGCAACTAAGTGCCGTCGCTGTTTCAACAAATCAAAGCCGGTCAGATCTGGGACTTCCACGGTGGCATCCATCCACCGGCACGGAAAAAACTGACCAGCCAGGCCGCTGTTGCGAAAATGCCATTGCCCGATCGGTTGTATATTCCGCTGCGCCAGCATATTGGCGTCGCCGGTAAAATACTGGTCAAGGCCGGTGATCTGGTCCTCAAAGGGCAAGCGCTAACCGGTGCCGATAACGCCATGGCGATCCCGGTGCACGCGCCAACCTCCGGCAAAGTACTGTCGATTGAGCCCTACCCATCCGCGCATCCCTCGGCTTTGCCGGAACCAACACTGGTGCTGCAACCCGATGGATTAGACCAATGGCGCCCTCGCCATGCACTGGACTATCTGCACACAGACCGTGCGCATCTGCTGGCCCGTATTCAGCAAGCGGGGATTGCTGGTATGGGCGGAGCAGGCTTTCCGACCCACATTAAGTCCGGTGCCAGTACCGGCGTGGATTATCTCATCGTCAATGCGGTGGAATGTGAACCTTACATCAGCGCCGACGATGTATTGATGCAACATGAAGCGGCAACCATAGTTCGTGGCATCGATATCCTGTGTAAGCTTTTGAATCCAAAAGCAGTATTAATCGGTATTGAAGATGATAAACCGCTCGCAATTGCGGCCATGCAACAAGCCTGCAGCGGGAAAAGTGATTATCTGGTCCGGGTGGTGCCCGCCAAATACCCATCCGGTGGTGAAAAACAGCTCATTCAGCTGTTGACCAGCAAAGAGGTCCCGAACGGTCGCAGACCACTCGATATCGGTATCGTGATGCAAAACGTCGGCACTGTGTTCGCAATTGCGCAAGCGGTGGAAGACGATATTCCGCTGATTAGCCGGATTGTCACTGTGGTCGGCCAAACCCTGCAGCACAGCCAGAATGTCCGCGCGCTGATTGGCACACCAGTCGGCGCTTTGCTGGATCTCTGCGGTTTTGCACCGGAGCCACAGCAACGGGTGATTATGGGTGGCCCGATGATGGGGTTTACTTTACCCACTCTGCAAATCCCGCTGGTGAAAACCACCAACTGTATCATCGCGCCCACCCGGCATGAGCTGCCGGCCGCAGGGCCGGAAATGGACTGTATTCGCTGTGGTGCCTGCGCGGAAGTCTGCCCGGCCGTTTTATTACCGCAACAACTGGTTTGGTACGCCAAAGCCAAAGATTATGACCAGCTCAAATCATATAATCTGGCCGACTGTATCGAATGTGGTGCCTGCGCTTACGTCTGCCCCAGCGAGATCCCTCTGGTGCAATACTATCGTGTTGCCAAAGCTGAGATCCGTGAACTGGCACGCGAGGAATTAAAAGCCGAACAGGCCAAAGCCCGCTTCGAGGCTCGGAACGAACGGTTGGAACGGGACAAACAATTACGCGCAGAACGCAATCAAGCGTTGGCTGCGCAGCGTCAATCAATGCTGGCAGAACAGCAAAAACAGCAAATTATTGCGGCGCAACAACGGTTGGAACAAAGCGACCAGCCAGCGTTAAGCAAAGAGCAAATCATTGCGGAGCGCGAGCGTAAAAAAGCAGAAGCAAGAGCTTATCAGGCGGCAAAAGCGGAAACCGTCACCGACACTGTGCCCGCCGCTGACCAGCCTGCGGCCGATCCGCGTGCAGCAGCAGTTGCAGCCGCTATCGCCCGGGCAAAAGCGAAAAAGCAAGCCGATGCGGCACCTGTGACCGAAACGGTTCCTGCCACTGAACCAGACGCTGACGACGCGACGACAGCAGATCCACGCAAAGCCGCAGTCGCTGCGGCCATTGCCCGCGCCAAAGCGAAAAAACTGGCGGAAACCGCTGCAGAACCGGCAGTTGCCGAACCAGAGCCGCAGAAAGAGCCGGATCCCGCTGAAACAGATCCACGCAAAGCCGCAGTCGCTGCGGCCATTGCCCGCGCCAAAGCGAAAAAACTGGCGGAAACCGCTGCAGAACCGGCAGTTACCGAACCAGAGCCGCAGAAAGAGCCGGAACATGCTGAAACCGATCCGCGCAAAGCCGCAGTCGCTGCCGCCATTGCCCGCGCCAAAGCGAAAAAACTGGCGGAACAAGCCGGCACATCAGCGACGCCGACGGAGATCTCAACGCCTGAATCTGCCGAACCTGCAGCACCTGCAGCGGCAATCGTAGATCCGGCCGCCGTCAAACAAGCGGCCATCGCGGCAGCCATCGCCCGGGCCAAAGCCCGGCAACAACCTCCACCGACAGAGCCGGAGCAGCCGTCATGAGTTTTCGTATTGCCTCCTCACCGCATCAGCACTCGCTGACACAAACACCGGCGCTGATGCGAACTGTCGCGCTTGCGGCGATACCGGGTATCGCCGCACAGGTCTATTTCTTCGGCTATGCCGTCCTTATCCAGATAGTCCTGGCCGTGCTGACGGCATGGGCCAGCGAAGCGGCGATGCTCAAGCTGCGCAACAAAGCGGTGCTGCCGCGCTTAAAAGACCATAGCGCCCTGGTGACCGGATTATTATTGGCGATCTCAATCCCCGCAGCAGCCCCTTGGTGGATTGTCGTGCTGGGAACCGCCTTCGCCATTATCGTGGTGAAACAGCTTTATGGGGGCCTGGGTCATAATTTATTCAATCCGGCAATGGCGGCCTATGTGTTGTTACTGGTTTCGTATCCGCAGCAAATGACCAACTGGGTGCCACCTGCTCAGCTACAACACCATGCCATCGCTGGGGCAGATCCCATTTGTCTGATTTTTAGTGATTACAGCTGTCAAGGTTTCTCTGTCACGCAAATCAGAAGCGATATCGACGGCAGAACCATGGCGACACCGCTCGATACGCTCCGTAACGATTTAACCACAGGTAAAACCGTCACCGAATCATTGCAGCAACCGGTATTTGACGGTTACTCCGGCCTTGGTTGGAGCTGGATCAACTTCGGCTTTTTACTGGGCGGCTTGTTTTTGCTGCAACGCAAGGTGATCCAATGGCGCATCCCGGTAGCGCTGCTAGGAGCACTGGCGCTGATGTCGCTGGTAGCCTGGTTGTCAGACAGCGACCAGTTCGCCAGTCCGTTATTTCATTTATTCAGCGGCGGCACCATGCTGGCAGCTTTTTTTATCGCCACAGATCCGGTTTCCGCCTCCACGACAGCGAAAGGCCGGCTGATTTATGGCGCGCTCATTGGTTTGCTGGTCTTTGTGATCCGCAGTTTTGGTGGTTATCCGGATGGCTGGGCATTTGCGGTGATGCTGGCAAACCTGTCCGTTCCGCTGATTGATGCTTACACCAAACCACGAGCTTATGGCCACAGGGCGGAGAAATAAAGCATGCTGAAATTTGTCAGTAAAAACGCCCTATTACTTGGCTTCGCTGCAGTCGCATGTGTAGCGGTGATTGCTGGCGTGAATCAGCTAACAGCTCCAAGGATAAGCGTGCAGGCGCAGGCACAAAAAATCAGTATGCTCAAAGAAGTATTGCCCAGCGGGCACCAGGACGATGCGCTGCTTGAAAATTGCCTATCAGTGCACGCCATTGATGCTTTTGGGGTGGCGCCGACGCAACTGTACCGGACTCTCGTCGCGGGTCAGCCGGTCTATATCAGCGAAACGGTAGCGCCGGACGGCTATAGTGGCAATATCAATTTACTCGCCGCGATTGGCGCCGATGGCACTGTGTTGGGAGTACGCACTATCGCTCACAAAGAAACGCCGGGGCTTGGCGATAAAATTGAAGTGAAACGTCATCCCTGGATCTTGAGCTTTGCCGGTAAGCAAGTCGAATCGGTCGATGACAAGCGTTGGGCGGTAAAAAAAGACGGCGGAGAATTTGACCAGTTTACCGGCGCGACTATTACGCCCCGCGCCGTCGTCGGTGCGGTGAAACGTGCAGCACTTTACATCAAAGCCCACCCGGAACTCGCCAATCAAACGGCCGGTTGTCCGGCTGCCTGAGGTCGATATGCAACAATATCAAGAAATTATCCGTAACGGCTTATGGAAGAATAACCCTGGCCTGGTGCAGTTACTCGGCCTATGTCCGCTGCTGGCGACCAGCTCGTCGCTGACCAACGCCCTTGGGCTTGGTTTTGCTACTATATTGGTGCTGGCGGCCACTAACGGCGTGATCAGCCTGTTCCGTCAGCATATTCCAAACGAGATCCGCATTCCGGTGTTTGTCATGGTGATAGCGTCCGTGGTCACGGCGATTGAGCTTTTGATGAATGCCTACACCTATGCCCTGTATCAATCACTGGGAATTTTTATTCCATTAATCGTGACCAACTGTATCGTGATTGGCCGGGCGGAAGCTTTTGCTTCGAAAAATGCAGTGCTGCCCTCGGTCTTTGACGGTCTGATGATGGGTACCGGTTTCTGCGCTGTGTTAGCCACGTTGGGCGCTATCCGCGAGATCCTCGGCCAGGGCACTTTATTTGACGGCGCCGATTTATTGTTTGGCCCCTGGGCGACTGTGCTGCGGATTGAACTCTATCAGGCCGACAGCCATTTCTTACTCGCTATCCTGCCGCCGGGCGCCTTTCTGGTGCTGGGTTGCCTCATCGCCGCAAAAAATGCGATTGAAGCCAAACGTCAGGCCAGCCGTCAGCAAAAAACCAGCATCCAGCGGGCCCGGGTGACTCAGGTCAGCAGCAACTAAGCGGTACTTTGGGATGAACAAAGAAAAACGTGTTGAAATGCTGAGCCGCTGGCGTGCAGCCAATCCGAAACCGGAAACCGAGCTGGAGTACAGCAGTCCGTTTGAACTGCTCATTGCCGTCTTGTTGTCTGCGCAGGCCACAGACGTCGGCGTTAACAAAGCGACCAAAGGCCTGTTTGCTGCCGCACCTAACCCAGCGGCCATGCTGGCGTTGGGCGTCGATGGCGTGAAGCACTTTATTAAAACCATTGGCTTGTTTAATACCAAAGCCGAAAACGTGATCAAAACCTGCCAAATTTTGCAGGACAAACACGGCGGTCAGGTGCCGGAAAACCGCGAAGCACTCGAAGCCCTGCCCGGTGTTGGTCGCAAGACTGCTAACGTGGTACTCAACACCGCCTTTGGCTGGCCGACCATCGCCGTTGACACGCATATTTACCGCGTCAGCAACCGGATGAATTTTGCGCCGGGCAAAACAGTCGACGATGTGGAGCAGAAGTTACTGAAAGTGGTGCCGGCCGAGTTTAAAGTCGACGTGCATCACTGGTTAATCCTGCACGGCCGGTACACCTGCGTGGCACGCAAACCGAAATGCGGTAGCTGCCTGGTTGAGGATCTGTGCGAATTTAAACAAAAAACCGAGTAGGAACATCTCATGCGCATTCTGCACACCATGTTAAGGGTCGGTGACCTGCAGCGTTCTATCAGCTTTTACACAGAAGTCTTAGGCATGTCTTTGCTGCGCACCTCGGATAATCCGGAATATAAATATACGCTGGCTTTTGTTGGCTATGGCGATGAAGCCAGTGGCGCTGTGCTTGAACTGACCTACAACTATGGCGTCACCAGCTACGACAACGGCAATGCCTTTGGTCATATCGCGCTTGAAGTCGACAATGTCTACACCGCCTGTGACTTGATCCGTGCCCGCGGCGGCGTCATCAGCCGTGAACCCGGCCCGGTCAAAGGCGGCACCACTGAGATTGCCTTTGTGCGTGATCCGGACAACTACGCGATAGAACTTATTCAGAAAAAAACCAGCTACCAGCAGCTGTGATCGCGAAAACAAACAAGGCGCCGCTGGCGCCTTGTTTGTTTGAGTTACTCCACATCAATCCAGACTTTGTCATTCAGCGACATCGCCAGATTATTGTCGTAATAAGCCGCCTCATTGATAAAAGTCGGATAGACCACTTCAGCACCTTCATAGGCAATCACAGAGCCATCAAACAAAGCGAATAGCGGCGCGCCCGGTTCGATCGGCTGATAGTCACGGTCCTGGATATTTTTGTGCACCATGCCAAGGCGCTCGCCGTTGGCAGATAACGGCAATTTGATCGAATGCAGATAACGGAATGCTTCAACCCGTTTCGGCAGCTCCGGCAGCGCATTGGTATTGTATAGCTCGATAAAGTCCAGAATGTGCTGGGTCATCTCGTGCATTTGCTCCAGCACGTCCTGGCGCAGCACTGACTGCGGCTGTGGCCCTACCTCGACTATCACGCCATAAGTGCCAACCGTACAGAGCAGCGCGTGGTCTTCCGCGGCAAAATGGTCTTCGTCACGGGAGATCACAGCATCTGGCATCTTCAGACGGATATAGCCTGCAAGCAAATTATAGATACGGCCGGGTTGGGTCAGGATCAGGCAAGCGCCCATGTTGCTGGTGGTGTTATGCAAGTCGATGATGAAATCTGTTTTCGCAGCACCTTTTGGCCCTAGCTCCGCGTTAATCAACTTGGCCCGGCTTTGTTCATAGTTGGTCAGCAACGGATTGGCTAAATCAGCCGTTTTAAACTGGCGGTTCAAGTCACTGTGTAAATAACGTTTATTGGCGCTATGTGCCTCGGGATTGGCAAACAACGTTTGACAGGTAAAACTGCTGCGCGCCGTCAGTTCAGGCTGACTGCGGTAGCGTTTTTCCAAATAAATCCCGGAGAATTCGTTGCCATGGGTGCCGCCAACAATAGCAACAGTGCGGATAGGAGAATTGGCTTGAACCATCAGGAACCTCGAAGTGTGAAAAAACGACGGCTTATTATGCCCGTTTTTGTCTGCTTCCGGCAGTCAGCTCAGTAAAAATGCCAATATAAATGCAGTTTTCATGCATATAAAATCAAAAAACCGGCTTAAGCAGCCGGTCTTTGCATGATCACCTGACAAGGAATATGTAAGGCGGAGTGTTGTTGTTGCAGGCTCTTTTGCAGCACGTCCTGCGCAGTCTGCACGCATTTGCCGCACTGACTGCCGACGCCAAGGCACTGTTTCATTTCGCGCATCGAGGTCATCCCCTCTGCGACATGCGCACGGATCGTTTTGTCGGTGACCGCTTTACAAACACAAACGTACATAGGAGCTCCGGCACTGGGTGACGACGCTCATTGTAATAGTATTGCGAATTGTTATCAATAGCGTGCGCGCAAAATGATCAGTGCTCGTTTTCTTCCTGCGTCGCTTCCAGCAGTGTCTCTGCCAGTTCGCTCGGTTCCACCACGATGCCCGGTTCATCAGCATGCGGGAACACAGCAACCATCAATTCATCGCCATCCAAACCGGCGGTCCATTTGTCGAGCCAGGTGGCAATATCAACGGCCTGCGCCTGACAGTTTGCCCAATCCCCTTCAATCCACAGGTTGGCCACTTCAGCGTGAGGCCACACCGGAATGCAACGCTCATCTTCTGCCGTCACCAGCACAAAACCTTCGTCATCAGTCAGGATCCAGATTTGTTCCAGATCGGCCACTGCATTAATAAAATACTCGTAACGCTGTTCAGCATCGAGTTTGGTGACTTTTTGAATATCATCCGCGGACAGTGCGTATTCCATATTGAATTACCTTTGCTGTTTTTTTTGCTAACACATGATGACGCAAAGCCACGTTTGCAGCCAGTGCTTTGTGTTTCTACCCGAGTTATTGCTGCGGTTTTAACCGCACCGGCGCGCCGAGATAACAGATATCCAGCTTCCCGTTGCCTTTATACTGATAGAACTCGTCTGAGCGCTCCCGCCGCCGCTGCAACATCTGCTGAAATTCAGCGCTGTTGGTCAGTTGCTGTTGCAAAGGCAATTGTTGTGCAGCAGGCAGTTCAGTGCCTAACCGGGCGCTTTGGATCGACCCGCGACGTTGTTGTGCACTGAGGATACCACCAGCCGCCTTGTCGCCGCGTGGCAGCACATTTAACACTTCAGTGCCCCAGACGACTCTCGCAAACACGTTCATATTCTGGTCTAGATGTCGGGGCGCTTGCCCCTGCATCAAGGCAAAATCTGTGGTTGCACTGGCTGGTTGAGCGTCGCGCGCCATGTTTATCAGGTTAGGGCAATGGATCAGCCATTCGCGGCCTTTGGCGCGTCCAACCGCAAACCCCTGATTAAAGCCGGTTTCTTCAGCTAACAGATCGCCGCTCTGCACTGCGGTATAGGCGTCGCTACTGCGAACCGGCCAACTGAATTCGGCCGGTAACGCCGGATATACTTTGTTGTGTTGGCGTGGATGCGACTCGGACTCTGGTAAACCGGCCTGCAAGACAAACTGATCAATCACGCGGTAAAATGGTAAACCGTCGTAAAACCGGTCCTGCACCAACTGGCGAAAACGCGCGCTGGTTAAAGGAGTAAAGGCATCGGCCAATTGCAGCACCACCAGTCCTGCATCCTTTTCACCATCGTGCAGCTGCAAATACACCAGTTGCTGTTGTGGGATATCCTGCCAGCTGGTCGTTGGCGCTGCCTCCAGCGCGACAGTGATACCCGCCAGGCTCAAACAAGCCGCCAACCATCCGCAATGCCACTTCCGCATTAAACTAATCCTGTTAAAAAGGTATCTGCCGCCAGTAAAAGCACCGCATAACGCGTCCCTTTAGCAATCAATACCAGAACCATAAACTGCCACAGCGGATAGCGCAAAATACCTGCGACAACTGTGAACGGATCGCCAACCACTGGCAACCAGCTGAATAGAAGTGCATAAGGGCCGAACTTGTAACTAAACTGCTGTGCGCGCTGAATTTGCGCCGGCGTCGCAGGAAACCAGCGTTTATGCTGAAAACGCCCGACTTGTGAGCCCAGCCACCAGTTCAGTACGGAACCCGCACCATTCGCTACAGTCGCCACCAGCCATAACAGCCACAAGTCATAACCCTGATACCACAGTGCCGCTAAGACAATTTCCGAACTGCCCGGCAACAAAGTGGCAGAAGTGAAAGCACTCGCTGCCAACAGCGCATAACCGGATAAATCCCACATCTAGCGAACAGTCCTTACCAAATGACGACAACAAGACGCAGCCAAAACGCCCACAACACCACGCAACTCAGTAAAAACAAATTAAACCGCATCCGCACATGATTACTGGTGACATGCACCAGACTATGCAGTAACCGCAGGGCGACATAAACGGCTGCCAACAATACAAAGACCAAATCGGCTTGTTGTTGCTGTAACACGGCCAGCACGCCGGCAAAAAACAATACTGGCATTTGCAGCAGGTTATCAAAGTTGCGGCTGGCGGTAATGACCTTTTCATTGACGCCGGCTAAATCCATCGTGCGAAATGCATTCAGATGAATTTCGCGGTTGCGTGCCGCAGCGAAACGTCGGCGCCCCATCAGCAACATGACACCGCTCGTCAGCACAACCTGTAAAAACATAATGACGACCAAATACTTATCCATAGAGCCTCCGACACGGCAAAACTAGTTGTTGCCAAGCCTAATGCATTCATGGGACTGACACCAGCAACATCATTGGTGCGATCAACAAAACGTCATCTGTCTGACATCTCGCTGCAACGCGCTCTTGACATCTTGGGTTCAGCAGCAGGCTTTGGGTATACTGGCGTTTTTTCTGACGCGGAGTCTGCCCAATGGCGCAGCTGTATTTTTACTACTCGGCGATGAATGCCGGTAAATCGACGGCCCTGTTACAAAGTGCCTACAACTACCAGGAACGGGGTATGCAAGCGGCGATCTTTACTGCCGCATTTGACGACCGCTTTGGCGTTGGCAAAGTGAGCTCCCGGATCGGGTTATCGATGGATGCATTGCTGTTTGACGACGAGCTGGATTTCGTCAGTCGCTGCAGCGAATTACGCGGATCGCTGGGACGGCTCGATTGCGTGCTGATTGATGAGGCGCAGTTTCTAACTAAAGAACAGGTCCGCCAGTTAACCGATGTCGTTGACCGCTTAAAAATCCCAGTGCTGGCCTTTGGCCTTCGCACCGATTTTATCGGTGAAACGTTCGCCGGCAGTCAGGCGTTATTGGCGTGGGCCGACAAACTGATTGAATTAAAAACCATCTGTCATTGTGGCCGCAAAGCCAATTTTGTTGTCCGGCTGGACGCAGACGGCAACGCAGCTCGCGCTGGCTCGCAGGTCGAGATCGGCGGCAATGACCGGTATGTCTCAATGTGCCGGCTGCATTTTAAGGAGCTGGTCTGGTAAAAAAAGGGGCTCCCTATGCGACTGTTATATGGCGTGCAGGCGACAGGTAACGGTCACATCAGCAGAGCACGGGCGCTGCAGCATGCCTTAGCCGGTTTCGATGTTCAAGTCGATTTTCTATTTAGCGGCCGGCCTGCTGCGCAGTTGTTTGATATGCAGCAATTTGGCGATTTTCAGTGGCGTCAGGGCCTGAGTTTTGTCAGTCGGGCCGGCGCAATCAATCACTGGCAAACCTTTTTACAGGCCGATTTACGGCGTTTGTCACAGGACATCCGTCAGTTAGAAACCCGGCGATATGATTTGGTGCTGACTGATTTCGAACCCGTTACGGCTTGGGCAGCACGACGTCAGGGCACTCCGCTGATCGCACTGGGTCACCAGTACGCGCTGACCGCTCCAACACCATTGCAGGGCATGGATCTGCTGCAACGCAGTCTGCTGAATTACTTTGCCCCAGCCCGGATCAATCTGGGGTTGCATTGGCATCACTTTGAGCATCCGCAACAACAGGGGCGGCTGGTTTTACCACCCATCATTGATTTTGCCGGACAGGAGCAAACATCCGACAGCGAAGGGCCGGTGTTAGTCTACCTGCCGTTTGAAGCTGCAGATGATGTGCTGCGCTGGCTGACGCCCCTGCATCAATACCGATTCCGGATTTACGGTGCGGGCCAACCACCACATCAGCAATCGCATCTGCAATTCTGTCCGCCATCCGTGTTGGGATTTAAACAAGATCTGATGCGCGCCAGCGCGGTGATCAGTAATGCCGGTTTTGAACTGATCAGCGAAGCCCTGCAGTTGCAGAAACGAATTCTAGTGAAACCATTAACAGGCCAGCCAGAGCAGGCCAGCAACGCCCTCGCCCTGCAGCAACTGCAACTGGCGGCGTCGCAAGCGCAACTAAGCAGCGCGGTGATCGCAGACTTTCTCGCCGGATACGCGCCAAAGCAGCAGGTTAGCTATCCAAATGTGGCCCAGGCTATCGCGCAGTGGCTGGTGCGGGGGGATTGGTACCAGGAAGAGCCCCTGACCGCTTTATGGCAGCAGACGCGGTTTAGCCAGGCACCGGACAGGATGAAAGTAGAGGAAACAACCAGGAACAGAGCGTTGGACTTGGTGGAGCGACCTGCAACACAGCCGCAGCGTGTTGCAGGTTAAAACGGCTTAGCTGATGCGGGCCATGGCGACCGGCAACTCGGAGATGTCCGGCACTTGCTGGGCGATCTTCTCCAGTGGCGCATGCGCCGGTTGCAAGTCAACCAGATCACAAACCGCACTGCTGTGGCTAAAACCAGTCGGTGCTTCGGTGATCAACTGCACAATACGTTCGACAGAGAAATGCTCGCAATGATGTTCCAGTTGCCGCAGCAATTCCGCCATATCTTTCCAGTTCAGCGACACTTCATTAGCCGCCATAATGCGCGGATGTGCAGTTTGCCGGACGTTGTCACCAATCAGTAACTCTTCGTAGAGCTTTTCGCCGGGTCTGAGACCAGAAAAACAAATTTCGATATCGCCGTCCGGATGCTGACTATCTTTGACTTCCAGCCCCATCAGATGCACCATGCGCCGCGCTAAATCGGCTATCCGCACCGGCTCTCCCATATCCAGCACAAAAACATCACCGCCTTTGCCCATGGCACCAGCCTGGATCACCAGTTGCGCCGCTTCAGGGATCGTCATGAAGTAGCGGATGATCTCCGGGTGCGTCACGGTAATAGGCCCGCCGTTACGAATTTGTTCGCGAAACAGCGGCACCACAGAACCGGATGAGCCCAGCACATTACCAAAGCGCACCATACAAAAACGCGTACGGTTTTGCCGCGTAGCAAGGCCTTGCAATACTAATTCGGCCAGGCGCTTAGACGCGCCCATGATATTGGTCGGACGTACCGCTTTATCGGTCGAGATCAGCACAAAGGTTTCCACACCCGCCGCAACAGCTGCTTCCGCCGCCCGCCAGGTACCAAACACATTGTTGAAAACGCCTTCAACGATATTGTATTCAACCAAAGGCACATGCTTATATGCAGCCGCGTGGTAGACAGTCTGCACGCCAAAACGGGTCATCACGGCCTGCACGCGCGATTGCTTTTGCACATTGCCCAAAATAGGCTGCAGACTGACTTCGAGATTTTCGTCTTTGATTAAAGCGCGTAACTCTTGCTCAATACTGTAAAGACCGAACTCAGACAGCTCAAACAGAATCAACGTTTTAGGTTCATACTGCACAATTTGCCGACACAATTCCGAGCCAATAGAACCACCGGCGCCGGTCACCATGACGACTTTGTCTTTGATGTTGGCATGCATCAATTTCAGTTTAGGTTCGACCGGGTCGCGGCCTAGCAGATCTTCAATTTTTACATCCTGCAATTCATCGATGCGCATCGAACCGTCGACGATGTCACTCATCCCGGGCACCGTTTGTACCGGAATTGGCATATCGCCTAAACTTTCTAATACTTCACGCCGGCGCGCACGGCTGGCAGATGGTAAGGCCAACAGGATCCGGCTGATATTTTTAGCGCGAATAATCGCGGCGATTTGACTTGGGCTCCCGACGTTGATGCCAAGGATGGTTGAGCGTTGCAACGTAATGTCATCGTCAACGAAAGCGACCGGGTGAAACTGTTCGCCATTTAACAGCGCCTGCGCCAACTGGCGTCCAGAAGAACCCGCTCCGTAGATCAGCACGCGCTCTTTATGAACCACATTGCGCTGCAAAATCAAGTTGCGCACCAACAGGCGACTACCGCCGGTAAGCAGCAGACTGATCAGGACATAAACAGCAAGTAACCGTCCCATGTCGGCCACCTGGAACAATTCAAACAGCAGTAACAAGACCAACACGTTGCTGATGACACCGGCAAGGACAGCACCTAAAGCATGTTGCCCCATGTAGCGGATCACGGCCCGATAGAGACCCAATTTAACAAAGACCATGATCGAAATTGGCAAAGACAAGAGGAACATTAATGAGATCTTTGCCAGCACAGAATCAACATCATGCTGGGTAATAAAGGTCGCGACTAAAATCGCGGTTAACAGGAACACAATGTCGGCAATCACACTGATAAATCGTTTGGCATATCTTGGCAGCGCGAAAAGCAGCTCCAACATCAGTGAACCTCCATCGTATATCGCATTATTATTCCCTTGGCTCGTAAAGCAGTAAAAAGCACGAAATCCACAGGTATTACAAATCGCTAATTCTACTCGCGAACCGACGTTTTGTCAGCCACTTCCAGCCACATGTTGGTCGCCAGTCGCTGAAGCTTCGCTGAATGTTCCAGCAGCGAACGCTTTAACACAGGCGAAGTACACTGTGTTATCAGGTCTTCAAGCGCTCCATCCGTCGCATCAAGCCCGACCAACCAATCCGCACAGGCATAGTCTGCATAGAGATGCTGATACTTGTGGGACCATGACGTTCCGATACAAGGCACACCTTGACTCAAAGCGCTGACACACCCATGAAATCTTGAACTAAACACCACACCCGCATGACCAATCCAGGATTTCACCAACAAGGGGTCATCAGGCTGCAGCACAGTAACTAACTCATCTTGCTGAAAATGCTGTTTTAATTCGAAACACAGCGATTTATCGATTTCACCTTCGTGATTCAGGATCAGCACCGACCAGCTTTTGCTGCGGCATAAGCGGATATAACTCATCATCAGCTGTTTATATTGTTGCACCTGTGCTGCTGATTTGCCTTTGATCATCTGATAATTCGGGATCAACAGAGCAAAAAACTGCTGTGTTCGCACGTCATGCAGCGCTGAACCAGACAACAAGTTAGTAAAATCTGGGGCTTGGCGTAGCTTGGTTTCATCGCAGCCGGCAGCCTTCAGGTATTGATAACTTTCGGCATCACGAGCAAATACCAGGGTACTGTTTGCAACAGCCTGACGTAATCTCTGTTGATCAACAGCTGCGCTAAATGGACCAAAAGCCTGAGGCAGCAAGACATAATGCCCGTTGTTTTGCTGAACACGACGGGTATTTGCCGCCAGGAATTTCACGCCAAAGCGTCCCCAGCGATCGCCATACGCAAAACCGGAGGCATCTAACACCACGTCAACATCCTGCTGGAACACGATACCAAACCATTGTCGTAATTTGCGCCGGAAAAAAGCCGGTAACAATGCAACCAGCCAATTCAAATCTGCGCGATAAAACTGCAAGGGGGCAATTTGCAGCGCACCAAGTTGTGCGCGCTTTTTATAAGGAGAATTCGGTCCGGGCAACAAGGCTAATTCTGCATCCGGGTAGAGCTGTTTCATTTGCTCTAAAACTGCGTGCAGCATCAACTCCGCACCTTTGTTGACGAACTGCACGCCTTTAATTTCTACAATCATGATTTAATCTTCAATGGTCTGCAGTAACTGCTCAGAGGTTTTTTTCACAGACGCCGGAATACCACCAGTCTGGTCGGCATACCCAACAGCTAATAACATGACAGGCCGGTGAAACACTGCAAGTTTAAGACGGCTTTGCATTTTGACTTCCAGTGATTCGATATCAGGCCAGTTAATCGGACAACTGGATAATCCGAGGGTTTCTAATGCCAGCATCAGTTGCATCGCGAACAAACCACCATCGACATAGATCACATGACGGTCCCGTTCAGCTTCGTAGCAGGATTGGTCGCCAACAATGACACATAAACAGCGGATATTGTCTGCAAAGCCACTGGTGCCCATCGCCAGTTTCGCAATGCTGGCAGCCTGCGCGGCATCCTGGCTTATCTTTACAAAAAACGGTTGCCTGTTGCAGGCCGAAGGCGCCTGACTGGCCATCTCAATCGCCTGCGCAATAACGTCAGCGGGAACTGGCGTATCGGTAAACCAACGTACCGAACGGCGTTGACGCATCAGCAGATGAAGCGAATCTGGGCTTATATCAGCAACAACTTTATCCTCTGCCGGATAAGGCGTCAGTGCAGCATCGCACGATGCAATGAAATGATCTTTAACCGGCAGCTGTTCAAATCGTGCAGCTAATTGCCTGACTTTATCCGTATGGGAGACCACAGAAAAATACTGACTGAGCACCGCGTGAGCCCAAGCGAGCTCAGGGCCTGAAAAAACCGGCGTCGCGTGACAACGTTCATAGAGATGAATGGTCTCATCGATATAATCAAGGGCAAACAGGCTTTTTCTGGGGCGCATAATCAACGCTTTTTCAAGCCGATGAATATTCCTGCGTAGCTGAGCACTGGAAAAATCCGGCGCTACCTGTTCTGCTGCATGTTGCGCTCGGCCTGCCAGGACAGCCAACTGCTCCCTTCCAAATGCTGGCTTGAAGGCATAATAAAGGACCGCCGTCAGACGATTCTTACTACAAATTTTGACAAAAAAAATGTCTATTCGTCTGAATAACGATTTCAGCAACGATTTCAATAATTGCCGATAATTGATCATTTTTTGCCGTGACATCATTTTATGTCCAAACAACTTATTGCCCGTGACTGAAGATTTGGATTATTCAATAGTCGTAGTTCCTTAAAATGGAAATAAGCCCAGAAGCCGATAGTTTTTACGACGATAGATATGAATCTGACGCCCGCCGGAACTAGACCAGTAAAATAAATAGTCAGCTGGGACCAATGGTCTTTATACTATGCGGCAATTTTGACACGGAATCCGCTCTCAATGAAGCAGCTTAAAACAAAACTCGCAAAATGGTTTAGAAACAGGTATCTGTATAAAAAATATAAGCTCAATCTGTTGGATAGCCTGAAAATACAGGGGCTTCCCGGGAAAGTGATTCCAGCGGTCGAATGGATGTTGCTGCAGGTTCCAGATGACACTTTGGCAAACGTAATTTCAAGCATTGAACAGCGTCGTACTGACATTGCCGCTTCAAACGGTGTTGTCGATATTTGGTATTCACCGCGGCCAGGCAGTGCTGGAGCAGATCCATCCAAGGTCTTTAAACCATTGCCCGGTGATGTTAAACGGTTTTCGATGTATCAAATCGCACACACTGGTAAAGACCGCACTTCAGCGGCGATGTTGCATTTACTGGCCAAGCATCACCGTAGTGAATTTGTTTTTGAGTTAGGCTCATGTGCTGGACTATCGGCCGCCTATCTGGCATCGGTCGATACCGTTAAGGAACTGTGGACCGTCGAGGGTGCACCAAACCTTGCTGCCATCGCGAAACAAACTCTTGTGCCCTGGCAGCAAACCGCAAATGTTTACACCGGTCACTTTGACGATGCTATCGATGAGTTATCAGCGAAACACGCTGGCCAATGGGATTTCATTTACATCGACGGCCATCATGAAAAAATAGCAACTATCCATTACTTTAACCGAATGCTACCAGCCTTACGCCCCGGCGCAATGGTGGTTTTCGATGATATCTCCTGGTCACAGGACATGCGTGAAGCTTGGGATCTGGTCCGTACACGCGAAGAGTTTTCTGACGCCATCGACTTTGGCAGCATCGGGGTTTGTTTGCTTAAAAGTGAATCAAATCAACAAAGTCCAGCGAAACAATGGAACTTGCAACCGATATTAGGTAGACACAAAATCGGAAAACCTGCCGGTTGGAACCATCGATAACGGATACAATACCATCTTGCTCAGAGTGTTATCGTCGGTGATGAAGAGAAGCTTTCAACGAAAGCGAATGATTTTTCATCGCCGAATAAGTGGTTAAGATGCCTTATTCCGGCCGTGAAAGCATAAAAAAACCCGCAATCATGTGAATGCGGGTCTGAAAATTGGAAAAAATCTTTAGCAAGTTAATTTACCATAACTCAGCGGTTGATCGCTAGTTTTTAGAAAGTATTTTTCTAAAGCTGCACATACTTCAATAATGCTTACACTCCATCATAGCGCCCGCGCCAAACCTTGGCATCGAATCCATTCAGGTGTGCCCTTGTGGCAACGCATAGTCATCATCCGCTTCAGGCAAAAGCATCACGCGCTGATGTGTTTACGCTCATTTCAGGCAACACGACCGACAGTTCCGTACTACAAAAAATATGGCATAAAGCCTTTTAATAGACTCGCCCTGTTTGATGGTTAGCAGCTGCGCTGTTCGCACCGCTGCGAGCTTTAGCAGAATCAGAGAGGGATGAAGATACAGCAGCGTCTATGGTATGCAAAAATACATAAAAAAAACGAGCCCTGAGGCTCGTTTTTTAAACAACTAGCAGATTTAGACTATTACAGAGACTTAGTCTGAACCATTGAGTCGTTTGCTACCGGCGTACGAGTAACAGTTGTCTGAGAAACGTCAGCATAAGCTGAGTTTACAGTGATGTCTTTCGCAGGCACGTTAGTAACAATACGTACAGAGTACTTGGTTGTCTTGCTCAGGTCGTAACCTTTAGCAATCAGTGCGTCGATAGCAGCTTTAGCAACGCTTACTACTGCACCTGGTTTAGAAGTACCAGCAGCGATGTTAGTACCAACGACAGTACCGTCTTCAGCCCAAACGTCCAGAGAAATAGCACCTTCTTTATTGCCATTGTTGTGAACGTTCAGAATTGTGCTGAACTTGCCGTACTGATGCACCAGGTATGGAACAGTTACAGTAGAACCATTCAGAGACCATGTACCTGCTGCAACGCCGTCTTGAACCTTCGCAGAACCCGCTGGGCCTGTGAACGTGACTTCAGAAGTTGCTGTGAAAGAGCCAGCTGGTAACATTGGAATTGCAGAAGCTGCAACGCCTACTTTGTTCGCTTCAGAGTTGATGCGAATAGCAGTGTCTGCAGCAACAGCGTTACATGTCAGGCTAACAGCTGTAGCGCTGTATGTCCAAGCAGCGCCAGCACAAGTACCGGCTTGTTGGAATACGTTTGCTTTTGGCTGCAGACCTGCAGTGGTGGTGTCGTTATCAACAACCCAGCTGAAATCGCCAGTCAGAGTGTGTTTTACGCCTGCAGCAGCTGCGATTGGACGAGCGAATGTTGCGCCGCCAGTAGTCAGAGTTGCTACGTTGAACACTGCAGATACGTCGAAAGTTCCGCCAGTAGCATCAGCTGCGCCATCTACGAACTTCTTACGATCTTGGTTAACGTCGATCACTTTAGCGACCGATGGAGCTGTAGTAGTAAACTGGTTAACTACTTTAGCTAAAGAACGAGTACGTGCAGTACCACCTGAAGTATCTAAGTCCAGACCATTGTTGGTCTTAGCAGAGAAAGCAACAGTTGCACCAGCAGACAGGTTCGCTTTAGTGATTACGAAAGCTGGCAGAGTCAGCACAACGCCATTGGTTACGCCTGGAGCGCCAAAACCAGTTGCGTTGACAACGTTAGTTACACGGTAAGTGATTGAACTGTCACCAACAGCACCACCAGAAATAACAGAGAAAGTGATACCTTTCTTACCTGGAACACCTGCGACAGCTGGAGGACCAACAACTGGGTCAGTACCAGCAATAGCGGTAGCAACCAGGTCACCAGTTACAGCAGCAGCTAATGGCTTGCTGAAAGTCAAAGTGATTGTATCGTTGATTACGTACTCTGCACCTAAAGTTACTGCAAAATCGTCAGCGAGAGTGTGGTTTGCACCAGTAGACGCTAAATACTGTGACGTAACTGAGTGCTCAGTACCAGCAGAGATGGTAGCGGCTTGTGATGCGCCAGCGAAAGCTAAAACTGCCGCAGCCACTAAAGTTTTTTTGAAAACTGTACTCATTAGAACATTCTCCAATTTCATGAAATTGAAACAAGCTGGCTTCGTGCCTTTCGTTTCTTGTTTTAGTAAGAAGCTGGGTCGACCCAATTTCTTACTAGCATTCTATGCTCGCTGATTTGTTTGTCAACGCCAAATTTCAGTAAATTTATCTTAAAGTTACTGGAAACGATTAAGTTTTAGTCACGTACCCGCAGATGTTGCAGTCCTGCATCAAGCTTTTCTTTGATGCCCTGCCACTGCTCCGGTTGGTCAATTACCTTTGGTGTGATCAACAACACCAATTCGGTTTTTTTAACCGAATCTTTCTCACTGCGAAAAAAGGCACCGATTAGCGGTAAATCGCCGAGCAGCGGAACTTTTGTTGTATTCTTGCCGATGTTTTCTGACATCAGGCCGCCAAGCATAATGGTTTGGCCGCTTTGCGCCAGCACTTCGGTTTGAATACCCCGTTCGAAGAAGGCAGGGCTGCCTTCTAACGAACTGCCATCCGCTTGATTAGAGATTTTCTGGGTGATCTGCAGAATCACCAGCCCCTGAGCATTTATAGTCGGCGTCACCGAAAGATCAACCCCGGTCTTGCGATAATTGACGGTTGTGCTTGAGGTTTCAGTGCCCGGATTGATCGTGGTAGAACCCACTGTCGGGATATCATCACCAATCGAAATCGTCGCGTTGACACCATCACGAACCACAAGGCTTGGGTTTGATAACACATTGACATTGTTATTGCTCGCTTTGAGCTGAGCGATCACAGAATCGGCGCCATCAATAAAAGACAAGCCAAAACCACCCAACCCGCTCACGCCAAAGGCCTTACTGGTGCCGTAACCGAATTTGCCATTTTTGAAGCCAAACTCCAGCCCCATCGAAAACTCATCGGTTAACGTGACTTCGGCAATAGTGGCCTCCAGTAGGATCTGTTTTGGCATCACATCAAGGCGCTTAATCATCGGCAGTAAAGCCTGATATTTCACGCCGGTGGTATAGAAAATAATCGTGTTAGACCTGTCATCGACAGTCATCCGCAGGTCTTCACTCTGCACGGTCATCGAACCACCTTGCTGGCTACCGCCGCCAGCACGGCTAGAACCTGAGGCACCGGCCTGGGCCTGTGTTGACAGTTGATTATTACCCGCGGCGCGCGTATCGCGGCTATTGTTGCCGACGCCTGCTCCACTGGTTTGTCCGAGCAAGCCAGCAATCGACATGCCTAAATCACCGGCCCGGGCATAGCGCGGGTGGAAGATATAGTAGCGCTTTTCCGCGCCCTCACTGGGCTTGTCCAGCTGACTGGCCCAGAAACCAGCCCGCTCAATATAAAATTCATCGCTACCAAATAAGGCAACAGCGCCAATTTGTTCAAGCGGCACCAGCACCAAGTTGCTTTGATTCGCTTTGGCTACATCAGCATTGATACCCTCGGCGGCCAACAAATTGGCAGCACCATCGACATAGGTTTGCGGGCTGATGTAAGTTAAACGCAAAATACTGACGAACTTGCCGCGGCTAGCTGGCACGTCCATTAAATCAATCAGATCGAGCGCGCGGAAGATCTCTGAACGTTCACCTTTTAAAAACAGCACGTTTTTTTGAAAATCCGGCGTGACAGACACGTTGGTCAGTTCGGTCAGTGTTCTTTCTAGGCTGACATTCATCCCATACTTTAATGGCACCATCTGCAATATAGCGCCGGCAGCCTGGGGGACCGCAGCCTTACCGCGGCCGACGCCAATGGAAACCTCACCTTTGGCGGCACCATCTTTGGGGTGGATAAAGAACACATCTTCGTTTTTGGTAATGCTTACATTCTTGCCATCGAGAATTTTGCTGGCTAACAAGAAGAGTTCCCGACTACTGACGGCGTTTTGAACATTCAGCGTGACGACTTCGTCAATCGATGGCATGCCTTCCGCAATGACGTAACTCACCTGCAATAATTCACCGAAAATCGTGTGAACAAACTCCCGTACCGGCATCTGTTCCGCCGCGACCGTTAAACTGTCCGCGTTATCAAATTGCAAAGCAGTGTTTTGCTGCAAAGATACGTTTGTCGACACCGCTTTGATACTTGGCAAGCGTTCAAAATTTTGCCTGGTTTGCTGCGAATCGCTCTTTGCGCCATCCGGCAACTCAGACTGAGTCTCCTGATATGCCTCGCCACCGGCAATCCGGGATGATGGTACGTCGTATCCCTGTTGCGACGATGCGCAGCTCACTAAGGCTGTGCAGGCTAAAAAACTTAATGAACGTTTCAACACGCTATGCATAACTAATTCTCAATATCCGGTGTTTGCTGCTTTGACTCAAGACCTGGCGTAAATAGCCGCAAGGTACGTTGCTGTGAATTTATCTCTAAAGTCGCTGTCCGGGCTGTCAAATCTGCCAGGGTAATACCTGCAAACTGTTCGCCGGATTTGAGTCGTACTAATTCTGTTTTTGCCTGACCTTTTTGTTTAAAAGACAACAATGCAATCATGTCATCGTTCTGGTAAATCGCGATTAATCCAACCGAATGATCATCAGTATGCCAACTGTCAAATCGTTCTGGCAAAGCTGATTCTGAGTTGACTTCGGCATCTGCCGTAGAAAGCGCTGCGGTTGCGTTGAGTTTATTAATTTTCTCCAGCAATTGCTGGTAATCATAGGCCACCGCATCTGGCCTTATATTGACGGTTGGCAGCTGTTGCTCTCTTTGGTCAGGACTATTTGATACAAAAAAATTCAAGAAAAAATGGCTACACAGCGCCACGACAGCAACCGCCAAAATGATGCTTGAGCTTGTCAATTTGATACCTGATAGCAGATTCATGACTGAGGCTCCAGGACATAGTCCAAGTCTACTAATGCTGCGAATTCAATTTCTTGCCCCGGCTGCAGAGCGCCCTGCCACGTTGCCTTCAGATCCCGGATCCGGACAAACGGCATTTGACGTTCAATAGCAACGTGAGCTCTGGCCACGTCACCGACATTTCCTTTCAGACGAATCGACAGGCGTGCCCGCATGACTGACAAAGTGGACAAATCTGAATCTGATAACCATTCAAACAACACGAGCTGAACGCCGTGGTTTTCTATTGCCGACTGCAACTGTTGCTGAAACTCGACCCGGTAGGCGGCTGCGTCCTTTGTCACCGGGATGGCCTGCAGCAATGCCTGAGTAGCGGATGTTAAGTGTTTTTCGTTGGCGATAACGTCGTCTTGAACCAATAACAAGGCCTCAGAACGGGTCAATTTTTTACTCAGCGTCTGCAGCTCTTGCTTTTGCTCTTCCAGGTACTCAAGCCAAGGAAGCAACAAAAATTTGATCGCAATGAGCACGACTAAACAAACGACAAGCAGATTTCTGTTTACCTGAGTCACTCGGTACCCCCTTCGACAGAGCCCTGTCTGAAACTGACCGAGATAACAAAGACCTCCACGCCGTTTTCATTGCGTACCGGCGCCGTAAACTCTGCACTGCCAATGTCAGGAAGAGTCAGTAACATCGCGAGCACATCGGTTGCTCTTTGCGCACTGCCGCGCAGTGTCAGTCTTTCGTTTTCAATAGAAAAAGATAACAAGTTAACTTGGTTTTCCTGCATGGCCTGAACAATGCCCCAGACCGGAGCTGTTCGTTGCAGACCTTTTTGACTGTCAGTAAATCGTGCAAACGACTCAGCAAGGCTTTGTTGCCGGGTCTGGCTGTCAAGTAACTGATTCACCCCATCACCAAGAGCCGCTATGTCAGCTTTACGCGATTCGATACTCAGATACATGTATAAGCTGACAGACAACAAGTAACCGACCAACAGGCCTGCGAACAGTTGCGACCATTTTTTAAGGTTAAAGGCCGAGCCTGAACTGCGGTATACAAACCAGCGACCGAAACTACGGCCGCGGGCCAGACAATTTTTCAGACCACTCAGTAACAAGCCGTTGTACGTCGCCGGCGAAGGCGTTTGCACTTCAAGCCCTTCAGGCAAGCCGTTACTCAAAGCAAACATCGCTACGTTCGCACAAAGCGGGCCTTGTTTTTGGCTGATTGACAAGCCGTCACGACAATAAAAAAAGAAGCCATGCAGTTTACTGCAATCCCAGACGTTTTCGTCGTTACCTGATATCACGGGCGCATTCGCCAGCAGCATCGTTTCAGGGAAATAGACCCAACCTGGGCAGTTTGATAAAACCGCAGGGTCAAGAACAAATGTACAAACTTTGGTTTGGTTAGATTCGCTCTGATCAAAAAGATACAACACATGGGGGCTTTCCACGTATTCCTGTGCGAGAACCGACTTTAATTCGGTCAAATCCGCTATCGGGTACGTTTTAATGAATTCCTGATAATGCTGGCGCGCAAGGATGATGATTTTTGCGCCAGCATTCAGATCTGTCACTGCAGCTGGAACAAACTGCTTGTTATCTGCAGTCAGTAAGTAAGGACCAGACTGCCAGTAAACTAAGAGCTGCCGGGCAATAAAATGAGAAAAAGCTTCAATCCTTTGATTAAAACTAACGGGAAGCATTGAGATATTCCATTTCTGTGTCGCGCATTCGATACTCGAGATACTCAAAGGGGACTGGTCGGCTGGGGGTTATGGTCACAGCAAATGAGCGCGTAAGCTTAACATCAGTATTTTGAACTGTGAAGGTTATTTGCAGTGTTCTGCCGAAACGCAGACTGAATGCTTCGTCGGTATAATCAACCCCCATAGACGCCAGGAGGCCGTCGTTGAGTCGCCCTTCCTCCCGGCTCTGCATCATTTGTTCAGCCACAGCTGGTGACACTCTGGAAAGCAGCATTTCTGCAGGCATATTCATCAGATTTTCGCCGGCACGGAAAACGGTCAGATAAGGTCGGAGTGTCTGATAAACATCCGGAGTGACCGACTTCAAAAAACGAATTTCATCGAGCGTCTGTAAACCATAATTTCTTACCGAAACATCCGCATAACTCGATTGCTCAGCGCCATATTGTCTGACGGTTTGATCGGCGTCACGCCAATCTGCCAGTTCATCCGCGATGCGTTTGCCAATCATCTCGTCGCTGAATAAGACTTTAGACAAAGCGGCAAAACTTTCAGTGTTTGGCGAGTTCACCGAGAGCAAGCCGGCAATATCCTGAATTTTTACCAGTGCACCACTGAATTCAAATTCTTTGCCATAAAAATTGAAACCAGGCACCGGAGTGTTCGCGTTGACCAGATCAGACCATTCCCGGGTTGTGAGTAAAAACAACAACTCCGCTTCAATACTGTTGAGGGCTAAATTGACATCGCTATGCTGTTTAACAACGGTAGCCAAACGCAGATGCTCGCGAGCCTGCTGCTGCGCTGAGATTAACATAATCATCAGTAAGGCGGTCAGCAGCAAAACCTGCAGCAGCGCCATGCCTCTGCTTTGCCTCATAACATCACCTCTGGAGTAACGTCGCCGAGGTTAGAGCGAGCTGGCACAGGAATGACTAACTCCAGCGCGTCAATTTTGATTCTGACTTTGGCAGGGTTTAACTCAGCCTGAAGTCCATCATAAGCGGCGTGCCATTCAGGCGCCGGAATATCCCCTTCCGAACTACTTAATGCATCAAACAACGACTGCCTGCTTTTGATACCAAAGTACCCGAACTCTATCGCTGGGAGGTCAGCCATGATGACCTGACGATGCTGAAATGGTAACTCTTGGTCCGGCGATACCAGAACTATGCCCATCAGTGATGCTTCTTCGTAGACTAACTGGAATTTGCCATTGGGTAATGGCTCTTTGAAGACGCGGATAACTGCACTGGCTCCGGCGTTAAACATCGGCGATAGCGTAACGGCGGTGAAGCCCTCCTCCCGTCCGAGAAAATAAAACCCCTGTTTGTCTCCGGCTTTCACCATGTAGGGAATAATCCCACGCACTGCTAAGGTAAAGAGGTCCTGCGTTTTGTATGCCTCAAAGGTGCTGCTAAACTGCGAAAGGTCTTTCTTCCAGCTATTGCTGTATAACCGGTAGCCTTGAAAGCCAATGCCAAGGATCATCATCATGATGGTGAAGGAAATCAGCAACTCTACCAAAGTAAAGCCCCGCGATTTCCTGTGGTGAGCCTTCATCGCTGCCTTTCCGAAGCAAATTCTTTGTAGGTAAATACTTCCGATTTACCGGCAAAAGTCAGTGTCAAACTCACCTCGTAAAGCCGATGACGCGGCGCATGAACGACCGGAACACCTAAATCAACATCAAATTCCGGCGGAGCAGAAGCAAAGGCTATTGACTGCGCGACCCATTGAAACTGCACGCCGGATAACATGCCTTCTCCTTCGACAGTTTCGGCGGCATTTGCTTGTAAAGACTCACGAATATGGCTGGTTAACATTGGCAAAGGCGTTCGCAACTGGATGGTTCTCTCAGCAGAGGCACTCGACATTCGGGCTGTTTTTAATGCTAACGCGGACAAAGAGATGACAGAGAACAGAATCACGCCAGCGATCAGGGTTTCAACTAAAGTAAAGCCACCAGACTTCCTCATTTTGGCTTCGCTCCAATCGGCAGCTGAACCACTTTTCTGTGAGAGGTAACTTCCAGAGTCATGGCAGGTATCTGACCATTTGTATTTACAAGCAACATACTTTGTTTAAAAAACAAATAATCGAAATTCGTGGACTGTGATTGCGAGCCACGGTCGATGAACAACGACTTTCCGTCAAAACGCATCGTGATTGATTGACCGCTCAGATATGCCAGCGCGGCCGTTGACTCAATGATCTGCTCGACCTGTTTTAATTCTGCATTGGCTTTCGTCTTATCAATCTGGTCAAGAACTAGAGCGCCTACAAGTGATAATGAAGTTCCCATAATCGCCATGACTACAAGTAATTCAATCAATGTAAAGGCTTTAATCTTCTTCATCACAATCCAACATCAGATGTTCCGGTGATACTCAGCATCATGATCACAACAACACCGCCAACCAAACCGCCCATGACGAGAATTAAAAGTGGTTCCAACAAGCTCGTGACGCGGGTTACCCAAGTCGAGAATTCACGCTGACTGCGCTGAGCGATTTCTGCAAATATCCTCGACAACTCGCCACTTTCCTCACCAACGGCAAGCAAAGATGCAAAAAACACTGGAAATAAACAACTCTGCCGCAAAGACGCTGACAACAACTCGCCACGCTTTACTTTTTGGATTGCAATTTCTATTTCGCGCCGGATCAGCATGTTTCTGATATTACGGGACGAAAACTCAAGCGCCTGATCAACGGCAATCCCGGCGTTAAGCATCATGCTCAAGCCAGAATTAAAGCGGATACGTTCAACAAGCACCACGGAAGATCCAACAACCGGAATGCGTAGCGAAATTTTCTGCATAAATTGCTGTACAGCATGATTTTTTCGCACAGACATCAGGACAACTACCAGCATCACTATTGCTGCTGCCAAAAACAACTGATACTCCCGCATCCATACCGAACTGCTGAGCAACAACTGTGTATACACTGGTAAGTCCATACTTGAGGAGAACAAACTTTCCATGTTGGGCACGATATAATTGAAGATAAACAAAATCGCGCTGACGCAGACCACCAAGATGACCATCGGGTATGTCAACGCCTGGATAACTTTTTGTTGTAAATCCCGCCGGAATGAAAGGTCTGCTGCGATACTACGAAAAATTTCCGGTAGTTTGCCGGTTGCTTCACCGATACTAACCAAATTGATATACAAAGGGTCAAATACATCGTCAATGGTGGCTAATGCTTGTGATAATTGCTTACCGCTGCGGATCTCCTTACTGAGCCTATCTAATAAAAAAGCTAACCCCGCTTTTCTGTTGGATTTTCTTAGCAGCTCAATACCTTTATCTATCTTTACGCCGGCATCCAGTAAAACGGATAATTCAGTCGTTAAAAACTCAACATCTGACAGTGATATCTTTTTGGATTCAAATAAAGATTTTGTTTCAAGCTTTTCTTCCTGGATACTTTTCAGCATGTACCCATGAGATTTCAATTGTTCACGGGCATCGACGATAGAGTCGGATTCTATACTTCCCGATACGCGGGCACCTGACCGATCAAAGCCCTCATATTTAAAATTTGCCATTATCCGGCAACCCTCAGAATTTCATCGATAGTCGTGATTCCGCGGCAAGCTTTGAGCAGACCATCTTCGAGCAGATTTCTGCCACCACGTTCTTTATTTAAACGTCGGGCTTTTAAAATAAAATCCTGATCTTTAGGAATTGATTTGATGGCTTCGTCGCAGCGCAGATATTCAATGACGGCCACCCGACCACGAAAACCGGTATGCCCACAATGTTCACAGCCAACAGCCATCCGCAAGTCAATGCCTGGTAGCGCAAACTGTTGCTGGAATCGTGTAAGACCATACTGCTGCACCAGTTCGTGTGCCTGCGATGCCGGGACAGAACAATGCGGGCATAACTTCCGCACAAGACGTTGCGCGACAATCGAAACTAAAGCCGCATTCAGCAGAAATTCTTCAACGCCTAAATCCAGTAAACGCGTGTACGCACTGGGAGCATCATTCGTATGCACCGTTGAAAACACTAAGTGCCCGGTCAGAGCAGATTGCATCGCAATACCGGCGGTTTCTTTATCGCGGATTTCACCAAGCATAATAATGTCAGGGTCCTGACGGACAATACTGCGCAGACCTGCAGCAAAATCAAAACCGATATCGGGTTGTACCTGAACCTGATTGATCCCCGCCAACTGATATTCCACCGGGTCTTCTAACGTGATGATTTTTACCCCGGGGCTATTCAGTTTGTTCAGAAACGTATAAAGGCTTGTTGTTTTACCTGAACCGGTCGGACCGGTCAGCAATACCACTCCGGCAGTGGTTTTAATATCTTCAAGAATTTGTTTTTCAATATCTTCAGCAATACCGAGCACTGACATGTCGTAGTTGATCGCATCTTTGCGAAGAAACCGCATGACCACACTTTCACCGTCATTCAGCGGTAAGGCAGATACGCGGATATCAAGGTCATTGCCATTGACTCTTGTTTCAATTTTACCGTCCTGCGGGCGGCGCTTTTCTGCAATATCCATACTGCTGAGAATTTTAAGCCGTGTGACGACGGGGAGCAGCAAGCTGGTCGGAATCAGGTCGACGTCCTGTAGCACGCCATCAATGCGGAATCGAACCTTGCCTTTCCCCTGGAATGGCTCGATGTGCATATCGGAGGCACGTACCCTGATGGCTCTGGTGATCAGTGCGTTGAGCAGGTTCACCGTTGGAGCTTCAGAAGCAAGCTCGCGCAACCTGGCTTCTTCAACAGTCGTTAATTGCCCGTCTGAGCTTTTCAGCTTGTAAGACTCTGCTTTCGCCCGAAGTACGTTAAACAGTTCAGGCGTAATCACACTCACTGAAAATTGTTCAGAAAAGCCTGCGACAACCTCCTGAGCGTCTTTGCTCAAAGGGAATGGCGTTGCGTAATGCCAATGATCGGATTCACAAGCATACGGCAACCACGATTTTTCCAACAAACTCGCCAAAGGGATCTGATGACATTGCTGAGGAAGCGCCCAATCGACGAAATCTTGTTCGGTTAACAAAGGTAACCCCAGCAGTTCACTGTACAACTCAGGCAATGACTCCGCTGAAAAACTCCCCATGCTGATCAAGATTTGCTCTAAAGCACCGGCGTATTTCCTTTGGTAACTTTTTGCCTTATCCACGTCAGCCTGGGATACCTGAAATCGTTCAACCAGCAATGCGCTCAATGACATCATTTGTGCACAATATCCGCGTCGTTTTCTTCTCCGCCAGCAGCACCATTTTTACCATATGACAAGAGTTTATAGGGTTCGCCATTGTCACCGGGAACCGAATAAACATAAGGATTTCCCCATGGATCTAGTGGCACGTCTTTTGGCAAATACGGACCATCCCAGCCCTTTTTTTCACTTTTGCGTAATTCTTCCAGCGTTGCGGGATATGAGCCAACGTCCAAGCGATAAGTATCCAACGCAGTTTCCAGCATATTCATCTGTGCCGCAGCTGTTTTCCGGCTTTGAGAATCAACTTTACCAAACATCTCAGGTGCCACTAAAGACGCTAATAAACCCAAAATCACTATGACAATCAGTAATTCAAGTAAGGTAAAACCTCTGTTTCCGGTACGCTTTTTCATGAACAACACTCTTCGTTTAAAATTTAAAAATAGTATGGTAAATGCTTTTCGAAGCCAGCACGCTGGATTCTATTGTGCCACAAAAGGTCTTCTGAAATCTTAGCTTTCCCCTGGTTTAACTCAGGCAGGATTGCCGGCCATTGCAATAGTTTTTCGATGTCCAGATAGGTCATCGGGTTCTCCCGAATAAACTGATGGCACCACGTCGTCATATTACCAATAACAGGCAGCCCAGCGACGTAATATTCAAGCAGTTTGGTTGAACTCTGTATGCTATATGGAAAACAGTCAGGTACATAATTCAGCGCAAACGACGCAGTGCTCAATAAAGCGGGCACTGCAGAATAATCAACAGCCCCAACAAACCTAATATTGGGGCGGTTCCGGTAGCGCGCAAGCAGAAAATCCGCCGCATTTCCGACCATCAGAACTTTCAAATCAGGTTTTAACTGCAACAATCTATCAATTGCCTTGTGCAGCTGTCGGGAGCGGTCCATGGAGCCCACATAAACCAGGTCGTACTGCTTTTCGCCCTGCGGCCTTTTGTAAAAATGTTCAGCAACGCCCATATCTCTGAAGACATAGGGGATCTGATCGTTAAATCTGAATGACTCCAGCTGATGAGCATTCTGGAACACCCGCAGATTCGGTTTCACTTCGGTAGCCAATTTTATGCAGTCTTTGATTCTGGCAAAAGGTGGCACTGACAATGAAGAATATTCGTGCACGACATATTGGTTTGATCTGGGCCGGTATCTGAACCAGCCCATAAAAAACCAGAGAATGTCGTATGACTCTAAATCTTCAACATTGTTCTTCTCAACAACCTGAAAATGATTAGCAAAATACGCAGAATATGCCTTGATATCAGGCAGAGATGCTCTTCCGGAATGGACATAGCACATCGTTTTTACAGCTGTCGAGTCTGAAGACAAAGCCGGAGCCCGGTTCAACGAAATGTTCCTTTTAGATGCAGGAAGAAGCGCAGTAATACATTTTTGACAGCAATCTTAAAGGTTTGCCGGTTAGAGCAAACCAGTAGCTGGGTGGCGGACCAGTTTTCCGTTTGCAATATACGATAAAAATTTTGGCTCTTCAATTGACTTGCCGACATGTACTGCTGGTGTTTCGACAAGATGGCCTGGTAACCCTGAACACGGCGCGAGTCTGTTGAAATCCGGTTTTCATCATGCTCCTGATGGACCAAATAACTGACGTGCGGGATCCTAAAACCAATGCCGACATGCTGAGAAAGCCGTAACCAGGCGTCATAGTCCTGGCAAGAAGCCATCGAAACATCAAATCCACCGATCTGACGCAAGTATTTGGTTCGGGTGAACACCTGATTGCCAACCAGATTGGAATGCAACAATTGCTGCCAACTGATTTCACGGGCTGTTCGGGCATACGAAAACGTCAGATTTTTTGTAAAAACCTGGTAGCCTGAGCACAAAAATGCTGTGTTTTGTCGCTGTTCCCAATATCGAACAAACCGGGAAATTCTGTCATCGGTGAATTCGTCGTCATCATCTAACCCGGTCACGAATTCTCCCTGCGCTAAATCAATCGCTCTGTTTCGCGCAGCGCATGCGCCTAAACTAGCAGGTTGTCTGAAAAGCTTGATCCGGGAGTCCAGCGACGCGACTTCATCAATACTGGCCGTGTGAACAGCATCTGAGTGATCGTCGATAATGATGATTTCGAGATTTAGATAGTCCTGCGCCAAACAGCTTTTTACGGCGCGCCTGAGCAGCTGAGGTCGGTTTTTGGTCGGGATATATATGGTAACCAGCGGTGTCATAAAAACTCTCAATTCCTAAAAATCTGATCAAGAGCGACAGTCATTGCGAGGATCAATGGAGCACTATTTTGATCTCAAATTTGGCATCCAACCAGAACGATATGTCACCGCCATGCTCTGCAGAGATGCAGATTACGATTGGCCCGGCAGCGCCTGCCCAGCTTTCAGCCGATAACAAACCGCTAAAACCGGCGCTGACGCGAGGACCATGGCGACCGCGACATGCAAAACACCGGCAACATAGAGGCCGCAGACAGGCGCAAGCCAGAACAGATTATAACCACTTACCAGCAGACTCACTTTACTGTGACTCTGCCAGCGCCGATTCAAAATTTGATAGGCATGTAATTTATGCGCAGTCCAGATCTTCTGGCCGGTGAATAACCGCACCATCAGAGTCCAGGTGGCATCGAGGATAAACACTGACATCATGATCACACAGGCCCACATCAGGGTCAGTGAATGTTCCGCAACAAACAGCATCAGAACGACAAAGATAGTGCCCAAGGCACCACTGCCGGCGTCACCCATAAAAATCCGGCTCTGTGGGAAATTCCAAAACAGAAAGCCCGCCATTACAGCCACCAGCAACCCGAATAACTGCGCCAGTCCCTGCTGTTCCTGCCAATAACACAGCACGGCTATCACCGCGGCGACAGTCATCGCCTGCAAGGTCGCGATACCGTCAATGCCATCCATAAAGTTATACAGATTAATAAACCAGACGACGACCAATATGAGCGATATCAATAGCCAAATTGATTCTGCACTATGCGCCAAAACCGGATATAACAGCACTACTGCGACAGCAAATTGCGCCAACAGCCTGCTAAGTACAGGCAATCCATAAAGATCATCCAGCATCCCGACCAACATCATGACGCCGACGGCGACGAGCGACCAATAGTTCAGCGCAGGCAGCAGCTGGATTTCAGCGGCGAGATATGTCACAAGCAAGAAGACTGAGACAAACACGACTCCGCCCCCCCGCACCGTCGGTCGTGAGTGGCTGCTACGGGGCCCTGGAATATCTTGTAAGATTTTTTGGCCAGCCACTTTTATCCACAACCAGGTGCCGGCAAAAGTAGCGAAGATGGCCAACAGGCTAATTAACATCATGACTGACGAGATCCCTGATAATCAGCCCCAACTCGGCGAATGATTTCCTGTACAGTCTGACGCGGTTGCCAATCAATCAAATCAAATAATTGGCTGCTATCCGCTTCCAACGTCAGACAAAGTTTTTTATACATTTTTTTCTGACCGACGCAAGATAACACGGCTTTTAACAGCCAGGCAGGGACATAAAATAAACGTGATTTTTTGCCCATGCCTTGCGACAAGTCATTCAGTAATGTCGCTAAAGTAACCGCGTCCTGTTCAGCGGCAATGAGCGTAAAGTCTCCCTGCAATGGAGCCGTAACCAATCGATGCAAAATTTGGTTGAGTGTATCAATGCCTAAAAACGACTTACGGTTATTCAGACCTGCAAATGGTAATGGAATGCCAAGCGCAACCAAGCGCAACAATTTACCAAAATTGCCGGGGGCATCAGCCCCATAGACCAGTGGCAGGCGCAAAATAGTACAATTGTAATGCCGGTTGGGAACACTGAGCAGCGCAAGTTCCGCGGCCAATTTAGACTCTGCATAGGGATGGTCAGGATGCAATGTACTACCGGGAGAAATAACATCATCGCGGCTGCTGCCATAAACACCGATAGAACTGATAAAAATAAAATTGCCAATTCTCTGCTTCGCACCTGCCTGGGCAATAGCTCGGGTTGTCGCTACATTGGCTTCAAAAAAACCTTCAACTTGTAGTTCGGTTGGCAAATCCCGATGAGCCAGACCCGCCAGATGAATGACGATATCGTCAGGCATCAACAAACTGGTCCATGCTGCCTCATCGCGAAAATCTGCCAGCTGATGCACCGCGACCCCGGCTGGCAAGGGCCAGCTTAATGGACGCCTGACAACCAGCAACAACGAAATACCGGCTTGCCGTGCCAGAAATTCGGTCAAATGCCGACCAATAAAACCGCTTGCGCCGGTCAATACAACTCTGCTCACCGGGCCTCCAGCAATTGACGATAGATGGCCAGTAGCCGGTCCCCATTGTCTTGTAAGGTAAAAAATTGTTGATAACGGCTGCGGGCTTCTAACCCCATCCGTTGTCGTAATGCGGGATCCGCAATCAGGCCGGCAAGACGTTCTCCGAGGCTTTGCACCGCTCCAGGCGCGACCAGATAGCCATTTACACCGTCTTCAACAAGTTCCGTCATACCACCCACGTCTGTTGCCACGACCGGCAAACCTGCGCGCATTGCTTCAATCACACTGACCGGCAGACTTTCGCTGCGGCTACTTAAAACAAACAGGTCTGATTGGGCCAGTAAATCAGCCACATCTGCACGCTCACCTAAGAAGCTAATCTGCTGCAGGCCAAGTTCCTGCGCCAGCTGTTGGCATCCCGCCATCGTCGGTCCGTTTCCCACCAAAGTTAATTGCCAATCGCCGCAAGAAATGGTCGCCATCGCTTTAATTAAAGTGATTTGGTCCTTAGGCTCTTCAAATCGCGCGACCGAAATAACATGACAACGCGAAGAATCCTTAACAAGGCTAGCCTCTGGTCGTTCAGCGATACCGTTATGCACCAGAGCAAGCTGCCCGGAGCGCGCACCCAGTATATCGAATGCCAGTTTAACATCACGCTTGCAGACCAATACCAGCTTGTCGGTGAGCGGTAGCAAGAGTTTTTCCAACAACCTGAAACCACGCGCCCTCCTGCCCCGATACATGCTAAAAGACCAGCCATGTACCGAGTACACCACGGGTATCTTCTGTATTTTTGCGACGATACGCCCGAGCAGACCAGCTTTAGCTGAATGCAAATGCACAACATCAGGCTGCAATTGCCGGAGCAAACCGTTTAATCGAACCAAACAACGCAGATCATGCATAGGCGAAATTTGCCGTAACAGCAATGGCTCTACAATGACTTGCAACTGACGCTGCTGCGCCAGTTGCGCAACGATGTCACCCGGCCCTAACAAAATAGTCACGTCACAACCACGGCGCTGCATTTCACTGGCGAGTTCCAGTACATGCATACTGGCACCGCCAATGACATCACCACGGGTGACGATAAAAAGAATTTTCATCCGAAACCGGCTTAGCGCGTCACTGAAGCGTCTGTGAGGATGCTGCGCAATACATCACAGGACTTTTGTATTTCCGCAGGCGTCAACGTCGGATGCACCAATAACATTACACTGGTATCGCCCAACAACCGCGCATTCGGTAACCGGTTAAC
>Ga0209812_10000294_pt1 | contig 47022 bp, 46 predicted proteins | sample JI71714BDNA_FD_187502 | JGI IMG/M metagenome (GOLD analysis project Ga0209812, IMG submission 187502) | Wastewater effluent complex algal communities from Wisconsin, to seasonally profile nutrient transformation and Carbon sequestration -... | ecosystem: Engineered > WWTP > Effluent > Algae...
TGAGAGCGGGCACATCGATCGGCACGTATTGCGCGTGCTGCGTTTTAGGAACACCTTGTTGCGCTTCGGCGTGAAGGACGACAAGCTCGCCGACCGCATGGGCCACGACTACCTCGCGCTGACCCCCAAGCGCACGGCCTTGATGCCCGGTGCGCGCGAGTTGCTCAGCGATCTGGGCGAGCGGTACAGCATCCACATCATCACCAACGGTTTCCACGAAGTGCAGGTGGAGAAGATCAGGCACAGCGGGTTGCATGATCACTTCGATCTGGTGCTCTCCAGCGAGATGGCTGGCGCGAAGAAGCCGGATCCGCGCATCTTCAGCACCGCGTTGGCGCGCACGAAGAGCACTGCGGAGCGAAGCTTGATGATCGGTGACAGTGCAGCGGCCGACATCGAAGGCGCGCGCAATGCCGGTTGGGATCAGGCGCACTTCGCACCCAACGGCGGCGGCGATCCGCAAGCCACTTACGTCCTAGCTCGGCTCGACGACCTCCGCACCATTCTGCTCTGAGGGCGCGGAGCCATCGGGGTAGAAGACGTACTCCATCAACTGGCGGGTGCCGTTGATGTGGCTGTGGCGGAGGAAGCGCACCATGGAGCTGCTTACCACCGCACCGCGGTACTCGATCTCGCCCTTCTCGGGCCGTGTGATGAAGACGAGGCTGTCACCAAGCACCTGTACCGGAACGTTGTGCAAACCCAGTGCGGGGTTGCCACGGGTCTCCCGCACGAGGTAGGCAGGTAGGTCCTTCTCCACATCCTTGGTGCCGTTCACGGAGACCACGCGTCCTTCGGGGAAGAAACGGATCAAGTAGATCAGGTCGCCGATCTGGTTGCGGTAGTATCCATCGAACCGGAGGCCGGTTTCCTCCAAGGGACCTTTCTTCGCTTGAGCGGACGTTGCGGCCGAACCGCCGGTTGTGCTCTCGAACAATCCCTTGCCCACCAAGGCGATGGCGAGCACGGCGATGATGGCGATAAGGATGGTCTTGATCGTATTGTTCATCGGTCAATGCTTGAAACGCGCGATCACGGTGGCGGATCCGGTGACCACATCACCGAGCGCAACGTCGATGCTGGCATCCAAGGGCAGGAATAGATCCACGCGTGAACCGAACTTGATGAAACCGAACTCGGCACCTTGCTGGGCTGGCATGCCTTCGCGGGCGTAGGTGCAGATGCGGCGAGCCAAGGCCCCCGCGATCTGGCGGAACAACACCTCGCCATACTTCGGATGCTTGTTCACCACCGTGCTGCGTTCGTTCTCGGTGCTGCTCTTCGGGTGCCAGGCCACCAGGTACTTGCCGGGGTGGTACTTGTAGTACGTGGTGGTGCCGCCGATGGGGTGGAAGTTGATGTGCACGTTCAGCGGGCTCATGAAGATGGAGACCTGCCGACGCTTTTCCTTGAAGTATTCCGGCTCGTATACCTCTTCGATCACGACCACCTTGCCGTCGCAAGGGGAGAAGATGGCGCTGTCGTCGTTGGGAAGCGGGCGTGCAGGTACGCGGAAGAACCACACGACGATGGCGAGCACGATCACGAGTGCAGCACCAAGAAGGATGCTGAGGAATGCGGGCAGCAGCGGCCACTTCAGCAGAGCGAAGAGGCCGAAGCAGACCACGGCGGAGACGAGCAGTAGGGTGGGGGTTCCTTCGCGGTGCAGGCGCATCGGCGGTGGGGTGGTGCGGCCAAAGATAGACGCCTGATCCCGCCCCTAGCGGATCAAGTGCAGGTAGAGCATCACAGCAGGTACGGCGAGCAGGAAGCCGTCGAAGCGGTCGAGGATGCCGCCGTGGCCGGGCAGGATGGTGCCGGAGTCCTTCACCCCCCGGGCCCTCTTGAAGGCCGATTCGAGCAGGTCGCCCAAAGTAGCCGTGATGGCGATGATGGTGCCTACGGTTATCCATTCGATGGTCTTGAGCTCCGGATGGAACTGGGCGATGCCCCAAGCCACCGCCAGCGTAAGGGCAATGCCACCGAGCAGCCCTTCCACCGTTTTCTTGGGCGAAACGGCCGGGAGCAGTTTCGTGCGTCCGATGGCGCGACCCACCAGATAGGCCCCGGTATCGTTGGTCCACAACAGCACCATGAAGCCGATGAAGATCCATGGCCCGAAATGGAAGAAGTGGACCATCAGGCCGAAGGGCAGCGCCACGAGCAGCAAACTGGTGAGGGAGCCACCCAAGCTGTTGGCGGGATCGTGTTGGCCGCGCACGAGCGACCAGGTCACGGTGATCAACAGCATCAGGAAGCCCACAGCCGCAGCGTAACCGAAGGTCCAGTCGTTATCGAACTGACCCATGGCCACGGCCACGTACACCATGGCGCCGGTGAGGATGGTCCAGACCATCGGCTGCGCTTCTTGATCACCCCAATAGAGGAGGTGGATCTCGCGCAAGGCCACCAAGCACACGGGGAGGTAGAGCATGAAGGTGGTGAAGGGGCCTGCCCATGCGGCGCCCAACGTGAGCGCCACATACACGGCACCGGTCATTGCGCGTACCCCCAGTTCCTTCATGGTTCGTTGTGCTGGCTGATCAGGTGGATGGCGCGAAGTACGTCATCCCGATCCACAAGAACCTGTATCGCACCCATGGAAGGGTACACCGACGACCGTTGATCCATCACCAGGGCGGGGATGTCGTTCGCCTCCAACCGACCCCGCAACACCTCGGCCTCGTGCCGATCGCGGGCGGTGTGGATCGGCGTCCAGTTCGCCATGGGCGAAATGCTGCTACGAGGCCTGGCCGGAACTGGTAGGTTCCTCGGTCTTCACCGGGCTGGCTGGGCCGCTGCCATTGGTGTGGCCGTTGCCCGAAGGGTGTTCTGGTTTCTGGAAGGGCCGATCGCCGAAGATCTTCTCCAGGTCTTCCTTGAAGATGACCTCCTTCTCAAGGAGCTGGGTGGCCAAGGCGGTGAGCTTGTCCTTGTTCTCGGTGAGGATACGCTTCGCCCGGGTGTACTGGCTTTCCACCATTTTGCTCACCTCCTCGTCGATGGTCTGTGCTTGCTTCTCGCTGTAGGGCTTACCGAAGGTGTATTCGCTCTGGCCCGAGCTGTCGTAGTAGCTGATGTTCCCGATGCGGTCGTTGAGGCCGTACATGGTGATCATGGCATACGCCTGCTTCGTCACCTTCTCCAGATCGCTCAGGGCACCGGTACTCACCTTGCCGTACATCACGTCCTCGGCGGCTCGTCCACCCAGAGCGGCGCACATCTCGTCCAGCATCTGCTCGGCGGTGGTCAGGTGGCGTTCTTCGGGCAGGTACCATGCGGCGCCCAACGAACGTCCACGCGGCACGATGGTCACTTTGATCAACGGGCTGGCGTGTTCCACCAACCAGCTCACCGTGGCGTGGCCGGCCTCGTGGTAGGCGATGGCGCGCTTCTCGTCGGTGGTGATGATCTTGTTCTTCTTCTCCAAGCCACCGATAACGCGGTCCACGGCATCGAGGAAGTCCTGCTTGTCCACGCTGGTCTTCTTCTTACGCGCTGCGATCAGTGCGGCCTCGTTGCAGATGTTGGCCAGGTCGGCTCCGCTGAAGCCTGGGGTCTGGCGCGCAAGGAACGAAACGTCCACGGTCACATCGAGCTTCAACGGCTTCAGGTGAACGCGCAGGATCTCTTCCCGCTCGTTCAGATCGGGCATATCCACGAAGATCTGGCGGTCGAAACGTCCGGGACGCATCAGTGCGCGGTCCAACACATCGGCGCGGTTCGTGGCGCCGATCAGGATCACACCGCTGTTGGTGCCGAAGCCGTCGAGCTCGGTGAGCAGCTGGTTCAGGGTATTCTCGCGCTCGTCGTTGGCGCCCATGCTCACGCTGCGTCCACGGGCACGGCCGATAGCATCGATCTCGTCGATGAAAATGATGGCGGGAGCCTTTTCCTTGGCTTGCTTGAACAGGTCGCGCACGCGGCTGGCGCCTACGCCTACGAACATCTCCACGAAATCGGAGCCGCTCAGGCTGAAAAAGGGCACGTTGGCTTCGCCGGCGATGGCTTTCGCGAGCAGGGTCTTACCCGTACCCGGAGGGCCCACAAGCAGCGCCCCCTTGGGGATCTTGGCGCCGAGGTCGGTGTACTTCTTGGGGTTCTTGAGGAAATCCACGATCTCCTGCAGTTCCTCCTTGGCTTCGGCCAGGCCGGCCACATCGTTGAAGGTGACGTTGGTGCTCTTGCCGCCCTCGAAGACCTGTGCGCGGCTTTTGCCGATGTTGAAGATCTGCCCGCCCGGTCCCCCGCCACCGCCGATGCGGCGCATCACGAACATCCAGATGGCGATCATCACGCCGAAGAAGAGCACCCAGTTGAGGATTTCGCGGCCCCAGTTGTCCTGGGTCTCGTACTCGTAGGGCACGCCGTGTTTCTCGGCATCCTGCACGATGCGGTCTTTCAGCACGTTGCTCGTGCCCATGTTGAAGCCGTAGTGTGGACCGGTGTTGGTGCCGCTGATGGGCGAGTCCTTGATCTTGCCCTTGTGCGGATCCTTGTCCAGGCGGTCCTTCTTGATGAAGACCTTCACCACTTGGTCGTTCACCACCACGATGCGTTCCACATCACCAGCGTCCAGCATGCGCTGGTACTCGGTGGGGTCGATCTTCGCCATGCTCCCACCGAACTGGAACAGGTTGATGGAGAGGATCACCAGGATGATGATGCCGTAGATCCAATAGAAGTTGAACGACTTCTTGGGTCGATCCTTCTCGGAGTTGTTATTGCGTTCGTCGTTGCTCACGTTGTTCGTCGTTCTCCTGTCGTTCACGCCACGTTCTCATAGCGCCTGCTGGCGGCGTCTCCCCAGAGGTCTTCCAAGGCGTAGTACGAACGTTTGTCCCGGTGGAAGATGTGCACCACCACGTCCACGAAATCCATCAACACCCACTCGGAGTTGCTTGTTCCCTCCATGTGCCAAGGCTTCTCGTTCGCCTTCTCGCGGGCGAATTTCTCCACCGACCGCTGGATGGCGTCCACCTGGGTGGCCGAGTCTCCGTGGCAGATGATGAAGTGGTCGCTCACCGCATGGGGTACATCGCGCAGGTCAAGGTGTACGATGTCCTTTCCTTTTACCTCCTGAATGCCATTGATGATGGTTTCCACCAGGAGGGTGGTGGCACCCTCCCGCACTACCGCGGGTGCTTTCTTCATCCGATTATCTTGGTCCGTTCAAAGGTACGAAGGATCCCACGCCTTTGCGGCGCGTGCCCAAAACAGAGGAACATGGCCATCGGGCATCCGGTCTTCGCGTTCGATACGCTCGAGAGCACCAACAAAACGGCTGCCGAGTTGCTCAACCTGTCGAAGGTGCAGCACGGGGCTGTCATTCTGGCCCGCGAGCAGACGGCCGGTCGGGGCCAGCGCGGGCGCACGTGGCTCTCGGAACCGGGCGCTGACCTGATGATGAGCGTGGTGTTGAAGCCTGCGTGCCTGCGTGCCGAGGACCAGTTCATGCTCGGCAAGTTGGCAGCCTTGGCGGTGGCCGAAGTGGTCCGGAGCTTGGTGCCGGGCGAGGTGCGCATCAAATGGCCCAACGACGTGCTGGTGGAACGGCGCAAGATCGCGGGCATCCTCATCAAGAACGAAGTGGTGGGCGAACTGGTGCAGAGCAGCATCGTGGGCATCGGCATCAATGGCAACAGCACCGCTTTCCCCGAGGAACTGGTGGCCACCAGCATCCAACTCGCTTCGGGACGTATGGTTGAGCTGGAAACCTTGCAGGAGCGGTTGTGCCAGGCCTTGGAACGGTGGTGGACGATCTTCGAGCAGCGGCAGCCGGGCTGGGAGGCGGCTTACACCGAGCAACTCTGGGCCCGGGGAAGGTGGTCCGAGATGCTGCTGGATGGGCTTCCGATCACGGCCCGGCCCATGGATGTGGACCGCCACGGACGGCTGTTCGTGGAGGTGGAAGGCGGGAATGTGGCTGCTTATGGCCTTGATCGCCTGCGTTTTGCGCCCCGATGAAGGAAGTTTCAGCTGGTGTTTGTCAGAAAACGGAAAAGGCCTACATTTGCCGTCCCTTAAGAAAGACCAACGGCGATGAAACGTACCTACCAGCCCAGCAAACGCAAGCGTACCAACAAGCATGGTTTCCGCAAGCGCATGAGCAGCGCAGCAGGTCGTGCCGTGCTCGCCAGCCGTCGTCGTCAGGGCCGTCATAAGCTCACCACGAGCGACGAGGCCTCGCACAAAGGCTGATCTTCAGTGAACTCAGAAGAGGGCTGCCGTTTCGGCGGCCCTTTTTCGTTGGGGATGCGTCCTTCGGTCCACCTACCGGTTGGCAAGCGCGGGATCGATGCTCAAGTGGGCAGATGAGGGCGGATGGCCTGGCCGAGTTCCGGGGTCAGGAGCACATGGCCGAAGGGCAGTTCCTGCTGCGTGATGCGGTCGGGGGCGTGTTGGCGCAACCGCTGGCCGAAGGCGGGTCTGATCACCGAGTCGCGCGCTCCGAAGAAGAGGTGAACGGGAATGCCGTGCTGGCTGGCTTGGGCGGCCACGCGGGCCAGGTCTGGTTCGATCAGGCGGTAGCTCAACCACACATCACGCACCAGCATCCGTTTCGCACGGCTGTCGGTCTGGCCTATTAGGAAGCGGTGCATCTTCTGGCTCATCAGGCGGGTGGCCCGCAGGCCATTGATCAACGCGTGTACCGCGGCCGGCCGTTCCACGAAACGGCGGTACAGGCTGCGGCCGACCTTGGATGCGGCCAACCCGCGGTACCAGGGGCGTGTCTTCAGGCCATCGGGCGCGGCCAGGAACAGGTGGCTCAGGCGTTCGGGCAGCTGCTCGAGCAGGCATAAGGCGATGCGTCCACCAAGGCTGTAACCGAGCACGACCATGCGCGGGAAGCCGCGTTCATCGGCGAAGGCCGTGAAATAGGTGGCCAGTTCGTGCGGCGTGAAAGGCGTTTCGGCGCGTTCGGGATAGCCGGGGCTTTGGCCGTGGAAGTGCAGGTCGAAGGCGTAGAGCGTGCAACGATCACCGAGTTCCTTCTCCAGGATGGCGAAGTCGGCGCCGGTGCGACCGAAACCGTGGAAGGCCAGCACGGGCAAAGGGCCCGAGCCGTAGATGCGGTAGGCGAGGGTGGGGCCGTGGGTGAAATACGAGAGCACTGGATCAGAAGATCAGACGATCAGATGCTTCCGCCGAAGCAATGTCGGAGGAGGATGATCGAATGCACCGCAAAGGTGTGATGTACGGCGGCAAATGAAGATCACGAACAGCGTGCGGCCCTGTGCGTAGGCCTCATTCTCTGATCATCTCATTATCAGATTTTCTGATCGACTTCTTCTCCACGATCTCCCCACCTTATCCACATTTCGCCCCAGCACAACCCTGCCGGGGTACCTTCGCGACCCGGATACCCTCCGGACATGCCAAAAGACACCTCGATCAAGTCGGTTCTGCTCATCGGCAGCGGACCAATCGTCATCGGCCAGGCCTGCGAGTTCGATTACTCCGGCTCCCAAGCTTCCCGTTCCCTCCGCAACGAAGGCATCGAGGTCACGCTGATCAACAGCAACCCGGCCACCATCATGACCGATCCGGTCACGGCGGACAACGTGTACCTGATGCCGCTCACCACCGAGAGCATCGAGAAGATCCTTGCCAAGCACAAGATCGACGCCGTGCTGCCCACCATGGGCGGACAGACCGCGCTGAACCTCGCGATCGAGTGCGAGAAGCTCGGCATCTGGAAGGAACACAATGTGCGCATGATCGGGGTGGACACCGCCGCCATCGACATCACCGAGGACCGCGAGAAGTTCCGCCTGCTGATGGAGAAGATCGGTGTGCCCATGGCGCCGAGCAAGACCGTCACCAGCTTCCTCGAAGGCAAAAAAGTGGCGCAGGAATTCGGCTTCCCGCTGGTGATCCGAGCCAGCTACACGCTGGGTGGTGCCGGTGCGGCTTTCGTCCACAAGGAAGAGGACTTCGACAAGCTGTTGAAGCACGGCCTGCAGGTGAGCCCCATCCACGAGGTGATGATCGACAAGGCGCTGCTCGGCTGGAAGGAATACGAGCTGGAGCTGCTGCGCGACAAGGACGACAACGTCACCATCATCTGCAGCATCGAGAACTTTGATCCGATGGGCATCCATACCGGCGACAGCATCACCGTGGCGCCGGCCATGACCCTCAGCGACCGCACCTACCAGCGCATGCGCACCGAGGCCATCAAGATGATGCGCGCCATCGGCGATTTCGCGGGCGGCTGCAACGTGCAGTTCGCTGTGAGCCCCGATGAGCACGAGCACATCTTCGCCATCGAGATCAATCCGCGCGTGAGCCGCAGCAGTGCGCTCGCATCAAAAGCCACGGGTTACCCCATCGCCAAGATCGCCAGCAAGCTCGCCATCGGCTACCGCCTGGATGAGCTGGAGAACCCCATCACCGGCACCAGCGCCTTCTTCGAGCCCACGCTCGATTACGTCATCGTGAAAGTGCCGCGCTGGAACTTCGACAAGTTCGAGGGCAGCGACCGCAGGCTGGGCGTACAGATGAAGAGCGTCGGTGAGACCATGGGCATCGGCCGCAGCTTCCAGGAAGCCTTGCAGAAAGCCTGTCAGAGTTTGGAGATCAAGCGCAACGGCCTGGGCGCCGACGGCAAGGAGACCACCGACGTGGCCGTGCTGCTCGAAAGCCTGGCCAACCCCAGCTGGAACCGCCTCTTCCACGTGTACGACGCCATCAAGGCCGGCATCCCTTTCAAGAAGATCCAGGACCTCACCAAGATCGACATCTGGTTCCTGAGGCAGATCGAGGACATGATCCTCACTGAAAAGGAAGTGGAGAAGTACACGCTGGAGACCATCCCCCGCGACCTGCTCTTCGAGGCCAAACAGAAAGGCTACGTCGACCGCCAGGTGGCGCACCTGCTGAAATGCCTGGAGAGCGAGGTGTACAAGAAACGTAACGCGCTCGGCATCAAACGCGTGTACAAACTGGTGGACACCTGCGCCGGTGAGTTCCCCGCGAAGACACCCTACTACTACAGCACCTTCGAGGAGGAGAACGAGAGCGTGCGCAGCGACCGCAAGAAGATCGTGGTGCTGGGTAGCGGCCCCAACCGCATCGGCCAGGGCATCGAGTTCGACTACTGCTGCGTGCATGGCGTGCTCGCGGCCAAGGAGCTGGGCTACGAGACCATCATGATCAACTGCAACCCGGAGACCGTGAGCACGGACTTCGACACCGCCGACAAGCTCTACTTCGAGCCGGTGTTCTGGGAGCACATCTACGACATCATCCTGCACGAACAGCCCGAGGGCGTGATCGTACAGCTCGGCGGGCAGACCGCGCTGAAGCTGGCCGAGAAGCTGGAGAAATACGGCATCAAGATCATCGGCACCAGCTTCGCCGCGCTGGACATGGCCGAGGACCGCGAGCGTTTCTCATCGCTGCTGCGCGACCTCAACATCCCGTATCCCGCCTTCGGTGCCGTCAACACTGCCGAGGAGGGCATCGCCCTTTCGCGCACTCTCGGCTTCCCGCTGCTGGTGCGCCCCAGCTACGTGCTCGGCGGGCAGAAGATGAAGATCGTGATCAACGAGGACGAGCTCGAGGCCCAGGTGCTCGACATCCTGCGCCTGATGCCCGACAACAAGATCCTCATCGACCACTTCCTCGATGGCGCCATCGAAGCGGAGAGCGATTCCATCTGCGACGGCGAAATGGTGCGCATCATCGGCATCATGGAGCACATCGAACCGGCCGGCATCCACAGCGGCGACAGCAATGCCGTGCTCCCGCCCTTCGACCTCAGCGAGAAGGTCATCCAGCAGATCCGCGAGCACACGCACAAGATCGCCCTCGCGCTGAAGACCGTGGGCCTGGTGAACATCCAGTTCGCCATCAAGGACGAGGTGGTGTACGTGATCGAAGCCAACCCCCGCGCCAGCCGCACCGTGCCCTTCATCGCCAAGGCCTACGGCGAGCCCTACGTCAACTGGGCCACCAAGGTCATGCTTGGCGCCAAGCTGAAGGACTTCCAGTTCAAGCCGCGGCTCGACGGCTATGCGATCAAAGTGCCGGTGTTCAGCTTCGACAAGTTCCCCAACGTGGACAAGAGCCTGGGGCCTGAGATGAAGAGCACGGGCGAGGCGATCTACTTCATCAAGGATTTGAAAGACCCCTTCTTCCGACAAGTCTATGGCGAGAGGTCGATGTACCTTAGCAGGTAATGAAGCCCGGATCCGTTCTGTCACTGCGAGCCTCCTTGCTCTTGAAGGAGGCGTGGCAGAGGCAGGTGTATGGGGAGCGCAGCATGTACTTGAGCAGATGATATGCCCGCTGGGTCCAGAAGTGAGGATCTAGCGAAGGCTCGAAATTACCGTGGGAGATTGAGAACCCTGCCGTGAGTTTATACTTGGTGAATTACAGCCCTTAGGTGAAATGAAAATCGACATCCACGTTCATACTAAGAAGGTGAAGTCCGGTGATGCCCCAACAAGGAGCATTGATAGTACCCGCTTTGGAGATATCATTAGAGCTACGGACGTTCGTGTCCTAGCCGTTACGAATCATAACCACTTCGACCACGAGCAATACTTGGGTCTTCGAGAGAGCGTCGAAGGCGTGTGCCAAGTATGGCCTGGGGTGGAACTTGATATCATGGAGGACGGTAAGCGAGCTCATGTACTCGTAATCGTAAGCCCGACAAATGTTGACGCGTTTAGCGATGTTGTGAAGAGCCTGCTCGGCAGTACCAATCCTGATGTGTTTACAATAGGCCTAGAAGATACTGTACGAGCATTTGCCCCTCTTAACCCGCTCTACATAGCTCACTATCACTCCAAAAAGCCGAATCTGCTTAACAAGGATGTCGCGAGACTCATTTCCTTGTCAGGCAATGATAAGCGTGTGTTGAAGGAGGCGAGCAATGCGATATCAGCCGGAATATTCATAAGCCATGGCCATAATTCCATCTATGGATCTGATGTCCAGGACTGGGATGACTATGTGGCCCAGTCGGTTGATTTGCCCGAACTACGCTTGCCCGTTGAGAGCTTTGAACAGTTCCTACTTCTGCTAGACAAGGATGCGGTCACAATAAACACTCTACTTGACAAGAAGTCGAAGGAACGGATACAGCTCAATCCATTTGGTGTAGCAGAGCTTGTAGACATTGACATCTACAACGACGTGAACGTTGTCTTCGGCTCGAAGGGTACCGGTAAAAGCCAGATTCTAAACTCGCTTTCGAGATACTACAACGAGAGGGGGTACAGAACCAAGGTGTACGCATCGAACGAGCAGCACATCAGCACTGTTTATGACCTTTCCGGAACCAATCTATCTGTCGACGCGCAAACGATAGGGGTTTCCGAATGCGTTGATGAGATCTCATTGGTGCGATCTGCAACGGAAACGGATATCACAAGCATATCGGCGTACACGCGGTACTATGCCACTGAGGAAACCAACAGAATTGCTCGTAGCATCCGTGTTAGCAAGCTTTCCCTTACAGATAGCGCTACACCGGAAAGGGCGTTCGAAGGGGTTCGCGCTGTGCTGGTGAAGGCTCGCGAATTTCACGAGTACGCGGCGAATGACCGCGCGCTTCTTGAGATAATTGGCCCCGAGCTCAGTGCTGAACTTATCAACTCTATTGGGAAGGTTATTGATAAAGTCAAAGCTGAAGCTGAGGTCAGAGTTCTGGATTTCAAGAGCGTGCTTTTATTCAATCACCTCATTGACACTCTTTCTACTGAGATTGCAAGGAAGACAGGCCAGCCAAGCAAACCCGGTAAGACTGGATTTCATGACTATGCTAGCAACCGAATTCGTATTGAACGGAGTGTCCAGACGATTCTAGCGAACCTTGCCGTAACAATCACTCCACATATTCAGTTGGTTGGGAGCTTGGGAGAGAAGGGTGAACTGAAGTGTCAAACGGATTTCCGTTTTCAGAATGGGTCATTCGTAGACGGGAGTTTCAGGCCATTTGGTAAGATCAAGAAGACACCACAGAAGAAATTTGCTGCTAGTCTTCATCTCGTTTCCAAGAACATTTATTCTAGTGCATTGTTCGAGAAGATTGCGGAGCTAAATGAGCTGGAAGAAGTTGAAGAAATAGATAGCCTTATGGACCTGCTCCAGTTCAACAGGTACTTCACTCTAGAAGGATTCCCATATTCGCCATCGAATGGTGAGTCTTCAATGGTACTGTTGCACAATGAGCTCACCGAGGACAAGGAGATTTATTTGATTGATGAGCCAGAGAAAAGTCTCGGAAACGATTACATCAGTGATGTCATTGTCCCACTTCTCAAAGAGAAGTCGAAATTGGGAAAGCGAGTAATTGTGGCCACGCATGATGCGAACATTGCAGTACGAACACTTCCTTACAACACCGTGTATCGGCTTCATGAAATGAACCGGTATTACACCTACGCTGGAAACCCATTCTCCAATAGCCTTGTATGTTCCGAAGAGCAAAGGCCAAGGCTAGATTGGAAAGAGGTAAGCATGAAAACCTTGGAGGGCGGACGCGGGGCATTTGGTGAACGGGGGAAGATCTATGGAGGTAACTAGTCGTTCGATGTCATGAAGCAGAAAGCGCAAATCAAACGTAGTGAGCAGCAAACCTCTTTGGTTCTACATATCGACGGCAAGGAGCTGGAGATTGTACTGACCGAAGACAGGCCGAATGACATCAAGTCAGTCTTCAATAGGTTGCTTCAAGAACTGAAGAAGGGCGAGATCGAGTTTGAATTTGAGGAAAGCGTGGAAGACCTCTATTATCACGTTGCTAAAGAGTACATTAAGCAATTGAATGTCGAGCTGTCGTCCGTACATGCAGAGTTGAAGGACTATGGATTACTTGATGAATAGGTCTATTGACCACCTCATGAGGAGTGGGAGCGTTGGGTGCGAGAGGGCTCCAATGTCTTTAGTTGATATGTTTCGCAACTCAGACATCACTGTCGATGACGCGCTTGTAGAGAACGTAACGACCTGGAGGAAGAGTTTTGAAATTGCGGAGCATTTCGTCTTTCGAAATAACGTCACGCACTCCGTATTTCATGGCCATCTTCAAATCCTTCAGGCCCGAAACGTCGTCCCGTAACTTCGCTGCAACGGCTGCTAGATAGAAGTAGTTGAACGCAGGCATTTCTGATTCAGCGATGTGCCATTGCAAGTCAGCACGAGCCTGAAGCAAGGAATCCAGACCATAGTAAGCGAGTCCTCGAATAGTATGTGCAAAGACATTTGAACTGTCATGCGCGATGACCACTTGAATTTCTACAAGCGCGCTATCATACTTCTCCAAATTATTGTAAGCCGAGGCGAGTTGTGCGCGCCAGTTCATGTTGCTGGAATCAGTCGTAACAAAGAAGCGAAGGTCATCCAACAGGGTGTTAAAATCTACTTCTTCCGTTGTCTCATTCACCAGTTGAGCCACGATCCTTAGTCGTGTCATTCGAGCTTCCCAGTTTCTTGGGGCCGCTTTGAGGACAATGTTTACTTGGGCTAGAGCATCTCGATACTCACCGCGCAGCCCTAATAGCGTGGCGTAGTTCAAGCGTGCGTTCGTGTTGCTTCCTATTCTAGCAATTGCGTATTGAATGTGGTTCATGCCGCTATCCACAATTCCCAAATTGGAATATGCAGCGGCTAGGATAACGCGGTCGTACGGGGAGGAGGTGGTTGGTGAAATATGTTTGACTACTTCCCAGTAGCAAGAGTCTCCCAAATGATCTTGACCATTCATTTGATACGCATTGCCAAGGCCGATGTAGGGTCTTACGAAGCCCGGGTCAAGCATGACTGATTTCTTGAACAAATCAATGCACTCACCGTACTTTCCTTCATGATATTTGATGGCGCCGAGATAGTAGTACGCATATTTCCTCAAGTCAACAGCTGTTGTGTCTGAACGCACCAAAGCCTGGAGCAACAACTTGCTCGACTCGGCAGGATTGTCCTGCTGAAATTGTGCAATACCCGCGAAGAAGAGTGCTGCTGCTTCCAGGCCGGTCATGGCTTTTCCAGCATAGATTTCCTCTATAGTTGCACGTTGAAGACCGGTAGTGCCGGTAACGTGATCCATCGATGTATCAACCATAGCATAGTTGAGGCAATAGGTGTTAGTGTCCGAATTGCAGTGTTCGAAATAATCCCCCCACACGACGATGTCTGCTTTCAGGTTTTGGCCTAGGCGCCTTGCTTCCTCCAACGTCGCTGGACAATTGTGATTAGTCCAAACTGCTGTCAAAACGCGGCTTTGCGCTGAATCAGTTAGTATGGCAATACGTTTGGACAAAGCCATCGCGCCATCGCTATTCTGGTCGTTGCACTCGCTGAGCTTATCAAAAGGGAAGATGAGGATGGATGCCTGGTTCTTCGGAAATGGATCTAGATCAATTGGTTTTTTAGAAGTGTCAGAGGTCTGTGTGAGCCATACTCCAAGTATGGTCGCAAGAATGGCTGATACCGCGCCGATAACGGCCGATTGAATATTCGAGTCCTTGAGCCACGCCATGATGGTCCAAACTTACGCATAGGTGATTGGCAAAGAGTTCGATTAGACCGCCGCAGTGTGTGCTCTCCAATCTCCGCCGGGTCTGTCCGATGCTCGCGTCGAGAGGACCTGCTTCTAAGTGCTATGATGACCGTGCGATGAATCGTCTTTCGAAACATGGGTACATTCACACTGGAATGGGCCATCACTATGTCTCCCGATGCTACTTGGCAGGTTTCACATCCGATGGTACTCGGGATGGGAAAGTTCATGCCTTCGACCTATCCAATCGCAGAGTTTGGCAGACCAATACAATTGAGATAGCCCATGAGAATGGGTTCAATGCTGTCGATGGTCAGGATAGGGAGTCATTGGAGAAGAGACTTTCGGAGTTTGAACATGAGGTAGCGCCTATACTCAAGCGGATTCGCGAGCATCGTGTGCTGCCGGAAGGAGAGGCACGTTTGAAGCTCATGCAGTTCGTTGCCGTCCTGGCCATTAGAAATCCGGTGAACCGCAGAAGGCAATCAACCTTGGAGACGGATGTCCTTTTGGCTTCGCTGCGATTCTATCTGACCACCGCTGAGCGCTGGTCTGCCTTGCTTATGGATCTGGCCCTTGATGAGGCTTCCCCGCTTGCGAAGCTGACTTTTGAAGAAGCCAAGGCGATAATCAAGCCGGAAGAATGGGAAGTGAAGAACCATCCCGCCGCATTCCACGAAATCGAGTTTCATCAGGTAGACATGGTCACGAGGTTCCTCATGGCCAGGAACTGGATACTGATGCATGCCCCGCCAGGTATCGAAGTGATTACTCATGATAACCCGGTTGTCCCGTTGCCAGACGGTGTACCTGGCAACATGCCTTATGGCCTTGGGTCTGGCTCCGCGATTGCGTTTCCTATCAGTTCCGAGTTAGTGCTCTTTGGGCGCTTTGGCCAGCCCGAGGCCAGTCTAGAGGTTGCAGACAAGAGCATCGCGGCAATAAACGTGATGGTCTTTCAAAGGGCGAGCAGGTTCGCATACGCTCGGTCGAACACGTTTGACTTCTTGACCAATACAGATACTATCGAGCGGTATCCTTAACCCTCCAAACCTCAGCTGGCTTTGTCCGCTGCACTAGACCACCGCAGGGTGTCCACCCAAACCTCCGCCCACTGTCCGCCGCTCGCGAGGCCTTGCGAAGCGATGAGCGGACGCCCCTGCTCCTCGCTATGCACTGTTCTACTTTCGTCCCATGCGTCGAGCCCTCAAGATCCTGCTCATTTCGGGTGCGTTCATGGTGCTGGTCGCTGGTCTCGGCATCTATGCCCTTGTGAGCAAGTTCAACCGGGATGTGGTGGGCATCGAGCGGATGCAGGTGGAGCGGTACAACGAAGTGGAACGCATCAAAGCCTTGCCCGAGCTGCAGGCCATCGTCGTTTCCGCAGGCACCGTGCATGCGCCCTTCTCCCACACGGACGTAGCGGCCTACGCCTTGACCCAAGCCCAGTTGGTGGAGACGAGCGGACCAGCTGGAGGTAGAAGTAGTGGTCCCAGCAGTGGGCCGACGTACGACTATGACGACGATGTGATCTTCATGGTAGCGCCCGATCTGGTGCTTTCCATCGACGGTATGCCGTTCACTTCCTTGCCCGATACCATCACGCTCATGTGGGCGCCAGGCTACCCGAGTGGCAAATTGGGTGAGAAGTTCCGAAGCAACCACGTCTCCACGCTCTTCGACCCGGAGTATGCGGAAGACATCCGCGCAGTGAAAGCGTTGGAAGGTCGATCCGCTGTGGTGAACAGCTATGTCGTTGGCAGGGGGCATGATGGATTCCGCGACATCCTGCTCGAAGAGGTGCTCTTCCAGGTGGGCGACACCATCCGCTTCAAAGGCCGCATTGAGAATGGCCGTATCGTTCCGCTGTATTGAGGAGCACGCAGCGTTGGAATGTCCGATGACCTTAGGCCACCACGAGTAGTTCTCCCATCCAGTTCCCGCTACTCGCAAGGCCTTGCGAAGCGATAAGCGAACGACCAAGCGGGACATGACCATGTCGACCGCTTGATGCTCAAGATCGGTGAGATAGTTTCGCACCATGAGTTCCACCTGTTCCGTGTTCTGCGGCCTCAGCATCGATGGGTTCATCGCGCGTCCCGATGGTGCGTTGGACTTTCTGGAAGGCGACGGCACGGCGGAGATGGGCGACCACGGATACGAGGCCTTCATGGCTGGCATCGATGCGCTCGTGATGGGACGGAGGACCTTCGAGGTGGTGATGGGTTTCGAGGCCTGGCCGTATGTGAAAAAAGTCATCGTGCTCAGCAGCACGGCCGTGGACCTATCCCCTGCACGCGATCGTGGTGGCGATGTGGAGCTGTTGAACGCGACCCCGGAGGACGTGGTGGCGCAGCTCGCCGTGCGCGGCTTCCGCAACCTTTACATCGATGGCGGTGCCACGGTCCAGCGCTTTTTACGTGCAGGCCTCATCGATCGCCTGATCGTGACAAACGTGCCGGTGCTGATCGGGCAAGGTGTGCGGCTGTTCGGTACGCTGGAGCGCGATATCCCTTTGCAGCTGGTGGCGAGCCGCAGCTTTCCCGGCGGGTTGGTGCAGAGCGAATACATGCGGCGACCGACCACGTGATCGCCCGCGAGCATAGTCTAGCGGAGGGTCTCGTCCCGATCCTTCGGAGGCATTGACCGCTGCTCCTGTGCTGGCGCTGATGCGCTGCTTGTCGTCATCCCTTTTCTTTCCCTTATTCGCTCGTAGGTTGTCTCCTCTTGCTAAATTCGACTTCCAACAAGAAACCCATGAAGAACCCACTCGTACTTGCCCTACCCCTCGCAGCATTCCTGTGTTCTTGCGGAGGACCCAACCCTGAGCGCGACACGTTAATGGCCGAGCACAAGGCCCAAATGACGGCCGACAGTGCGAAGCAAGCCGAGGTGGAACACATGAAGCAGACCGCCCAGCATTTCTTGGAGATGTGGTTCTCGGGGAAGACAGAGGGTATCGAAGAGATCGTGGGGGAGAAGTTCGTGTCGAACATCCCCATGCCGGGCGTGAGCTCCTCGGGCATCCAGCAACTGAAGGACATGATCGCCAAGTCCAGCACGGCCTTCACGGATAACAAGACGGAGGAGATGCACCTGATCACGGAGGGCGACCGCGTGGTGATGCACTACCGCTGGAAGGGCGTGAACACCGGTTCCATGGGCGAAGGCATGCCCGCCACCAACAAGCCCATCGATGTGCATACCGTGGATGTGCTGCGCTTCGAGAACGGGAAGGTGGTGGAGCACTGGGGCTACATGGAGGAGTTCAAGATGATGGAGCAGCTGGGCATGATGGGGGGTGAGGTGGGGGAAGGGAAGTAGGGGCCCATGAGCGCGATCTACGACACTATCGGCATCGATTACGCCGAGCTCCGCAAACCGGATCAGCGGATCGCGGCCATGATCCATGCCGCGTTGGGGCCGGCTCACACGGTGCTCAATGTGGGTGCGGGTGCGGGGTCGTACGAGCCTGCGGACAGGGTCGTCACGGCGGTGGAGCCATCCTTGGAGATGATCCGGCAACGACGAACGAACGCTGCGCAGGTGATACAAGGTCGTGCGGAAGAGCTACCCTTCGCGGATGGTTCGTTCGATGCGTCGATGGCCGTACTCACCGTGCACCATTGGTCGGATCAGGGCCAAGGCCTGCGCGAACTGCGGCGCGTGACGCGAGGGCCGGTGGTGATCCTCACCTACGACCCAGCGTTCAGGGGTTTCTGGTTGGGAGACTACATCCCGGAACTGATCGCGTTGGATGAGGCTCAGATGCCGGCCCTGAACCTGTACGAGCAGTGGCTTGGACCAGTGACGATCGCGCCAGTACCTATCCCGCACGACTGCAGCGATGGGTTCCTGTGTGCCTATTGGCGTCGACCCGAGGCCTACCTCGATCCGCGTGTACGATCGGCTATTTCATCCTTCTGGAAAGTCGGGGATGTCTCCTTGGGGATGGAACGCTTAGAAAGGGAACTGCGCACCGGTGAGTGGCGAGAGCGCTATGGCAACTTGCTGACTTTGGATGCGCTGGATCTCGGCTATCGGTTGGTGGTTGGCCGTTGACAGCTTCGGTCGTAAGCGGCTACGCTGACCAGCGGGATCACGTGTTGGGCCTCACCTAGGGAATATTGAAGGAGGTCTGACCTTCGCATTAATATTCATCGGTGATCGATCATCTGGACTTCCTGAAACTAGTTCTTGATCGCTATAGTTTCGCCTTGATCCCGATCAAGCTCTACGCATGATCACACGTGAAGAATACCGCCAGCGCTACACTCCAGAGACAGCGGTCGGCTGGCAATGCATCGATGCGCAGTTGGCCAAGGTGTACGGCGAGCGCGCGCCCCGGCATTACGCCGCACCATTGCACTTCATCGCTGGCGGTACCGATCCCTTGGATGGCACGAGCTACTACGACCATCCCGGTCAGCCCGCTCACATCCATGTGGTGAGCTATGGGCTGAGCGAACTCTACTACAACGAGGATGCCGTTGGTCAAGAGTTCAGCAAGCTGGGTTTCGAGCTCACGTTCCGCATCAAGCGGAGTGCGGTAGATGACCGGGAGCCGACTTGGATCACCACGGTGATGAACAACCTGGCCCGTTACCTGCACAAGAGTGGACGCTGGTTCGAGGTGAACGAATTCGTGCCGGCGGGTGGCCCGTTGTGTACCGATATGGACACGGACATCACCGGCGTGGTGTTGGCCTTGGATCCCGAGTTGGGTAAGATGGACACACCGCACGGTGAAGTCAGCTTCCTGCAGCTGGTGGGCATCACATCGGCCGAGCTCGCGCAGCTGCAGCTCGACCCTACGACCGAAGCAGTAGCGGCGCTGATCGCGCAGCTGCGGGCGGATGATCCCTTGCTCGTGACGGACATGCAACGGCGGTAGGTTTGCTGGCCGATGAGGTCCAACGAAGCGCCGGATGTCATGCGCTATGCACCCGGTCGATCCTCCTTGGAACATCTTGATAAGCGGCTCCTGATGGTCGAACCTATCTTCGACCCATGAGACAAGCCGTCAAGATCCTCCTCATTTCCGGCTTGTTCATCGTGGTGGTCGGTGGCTTGGGCATCTATGCGATGATCCACAAGTTCAACCAGGATGTGGATGGCATCCAGCAGATGCAGCTGGAACGCTACAATGAAGTGGAGCGGATCAAAGCCTTGCCGGAACTCCGTGCGATCGTGATGTCCGCCGGTAAAGTGCGCTCACCCTTTTCCCATGTGGACGTAGCGGCCTGCGCCTTGATCCAAGGTCAGTTGGTGGAGACCAGCGGACCAGCTGGAGGTCGAAGCAGCGGTCCCAGCAGTGGGCCGACGTACGACTATAACGACGATGTCATCTTCATGGCAGCGCCCGATCTGGTGCTTTCCATCGATGGTATGCCGTTCACTTCCTTACCCGATACCATCACGCTCATGTGGAGTCCGAACGATGCCAGCGGCGAACAGGGCGAGAAGTTCCGCAGCAACCAGTTGTACACGCTTTTCGATCCGGAATATGCTGACGACATCAATGCGGTGAAAGCGTTGAAAGGTCGATCGGGGGTGGTCAACAGTTATGTGGTTGGCAGGGGGCAGCCTGGTTTTCGCGACATCCTGCTCGAAGAGGTGCTCTTCCAAGTGGGCGATACCATCCGGTTCAAAGGCCGCGTCGAGAACGGTCGCATCGTGCCGCTGTACTGAAGAGCAGTGTGTGCCTTTCCTTGCGAAGTGGATGCTGATCCGCGCTCACGGGTCAATCTAATCGCTGCATCTCGGGGGCAAGAAGCCTTCTTCCCACGATGGACATGGGTCACATCCCCATACTTTGGCACGCGGTTCGTCAACGGACCGTACATGTACATGCTCAGGACCCTTGCTTCTTTCCCGTTCTTGCTTCTTCATTCGCTCGCACTTCCGCAGAGCGATGTGCCGGTTGACGAACGCTGGCAATGCCAGATCATGTTCGGCACCGAATTCGGGCCGGTGGATACGTACCTGGACCTTGTATGGTCCGACGTTTCCCACTTCACAGCCAAGTCGCCCAAGAACGCGGATAGAAGGGTATTCGGCACGACGAAGAGCGCGCTAGGCCGGCTTATGAAGAAGCTGCCGAAGAAGGGCACGCTGTTATCGGTTACGGATGGCTCGATCCAGCACAGTGATGCAGCCGATAGTGTATTCGCCAGCATGCTGATGCCCATGGTCGGAAGGTCAGAGATCAAGGCCGTGATGTCGTCAGGGGTGATCACCGGTGGCCTTTTCAAAGACACGACCCGGATCGGTTCCATCACCCTCGCGAAGTCCGGCTTGTTCCAGAGGCCAGACTATTCCGAACTGTACACGGCGTTGCGTACGACGATCGAGCGGAACATCTATGACCAGGCTTTACTGAAGACCAAGGAATGGCGCACCTTCGACAAGAAGACGAACCGCATTGCGAAGCGCGTGAAGGATGATCTGGAGTTCTTCTTCGGGTTAAGCGTGTTCGCACAGGAGCTTCCTTTCAGTCACCTGAACCTGCTGCTGATGGAGGAAACGCCTTCGTTGGCAGCGGATACGACTGAACGGAACGTGTTCCTCAAAGCGATCGATGAGACCACTGCATACATGGACGTGCAGAGTTTCGGTGGCTCCCGGGAAGAGATGGATGCCATTTGCGACACCCTGTTGAACGGTGGGTTCCACACGCTCATCGTTGATCTACGGGAGAACGGAGGTGGTGGCTTGGACAGCGCGCTCCCCTTTGGTGAATGCATCGCCACCGACACGGTCGACGCCGGCTACTTCGTGACGAACACGTGGGCTAGCAAGGCAGCCAGGCCTCCTGTCGCAGCAGCGTTCAAGGACCTGCCGATCTCCCAGGAGCGAACGACCGAGGCGTTCATCAATGCGTTGAAGGCTTCGGAGGGAAGGCACTTGGTGTTGTACCCGCGCGAGGATGCCTTCAGGGGGAAGGTTTACATCCTCACCAGTAACAAGACCGCGAGTACCTGCGAACCCATCGTGGATGCGCTCAAGCGTTCAGGCCGAGCGACTATCGTAGGGGAGACCACGGCGGGTGCCATGTTGAGCGCCACGGTATTCCAGGTCACCGGAAAATACCATCTGTTCCTTCCCATCGCCGACTACTACAACGCGGAACTACAGCGCTTGGACCAAGTGGGGGTGAAGCCCGATATCGAAGTGAAGGCGGATGACGCCTTGGATCATGTACTAGCCCTACCTAGATAGGGTTCTCGGACTCTAGCATTGAAGGTTGTGGTCAGTGTTCGGTGTTGGACCGAGTACCGGCCCTCATTCACTCATTGATGGTCCACCACTTCTTTTTTTCGGAGTGATTGTATTGGGGTCTTCATGGCATGATCGATGCACGGGAATCTGTTCATAATCATGATGGGGACATGGTCACGGGGAGCTATGTATTGGCACAATTTCGTAACGATCACGGCGCCTTTAGCAGGGCGGTAATGACCGGAAGCCATGGCTGATGATCCGGACGGTTCCATTTGCATCGGTGACGGGAGTTCGTTCTCCTTGGGCACCTTGGCACGGTTCGAAATTGCTCCTGATATCCATAGGGCGTTGTATGAAGCGCGGGAACAATTCGACCTCAATACCCATGAACACTTACTGGCCCGATTGACGCCGCAGGAGCGCCAGTTCATCGAGCACGTGTATCAATATCCTGAAAGCACGGACGAGGAGCTCATGTGCGCATTAGGGGTGCAGGAAGCCACGCTTCAGGCCTATTATGCTCATTTGAGAAGGAACTTCAAAGTGGCCACATGTGCGGAGTTCAGATGTTGGGCGATCGAGAATGGTCTGGTTAGCACACCGGTTGAAGATGCTGAGGTCGATCAACCTGCTGATCCGCCGGAAGATCCGCCGGAACCAGGCTTCGACCCATGGGTCCGGTGGTATTGATGGGGTATCTGATCCGAAGTTCGGCCGCACGACCTAAGACTGTGTCCGTTCAGCGGCGTTTGGATACTTTCGTTCGATCCATGTCCCCATGTCCAAGCTTGTCGTTCTCAATTCCGTAGTGTGTTATGTGCTGGCCTTCCTGCTCACCACCATGCTGCATGAATTCGGGCATGCGGTGGTGGGTTCGCTTCTGGGCAGCAGCCCGGTGTTGCACCACAACTACGTTGCGCACTTCGATCGGGATGTCTTGCCTGTAATGGACCAAGTTTGGATAGCGCTGGCAGGGCCATTGGTGAGCTTTGTACAAGGTTTGGTACTGCTGCCGGTGATCAGGATACGACGTGGGGGCGGGCAGTACAACTTGTTCCTACTGTGGTGCATGCTGCTGGGCTTCGGCAACTTCCTGGGCTACCTGATGACCGGGCCCATTTTCACCGGGGGTGATATCGGCAAGGTACACGACCTACTGGCGGTGCCTATGTCGCTGCGTGTGATACTAGCGGTGCTCGGGGCTGCGGCTTTGGTCTGGGTGGCCTACTTCAGTACACGGCCGTTCCTACGTTTCGCCACGGTTACTTCGCAGGTGGATAGTCCTTCATCCCGCACGGCGTTCAGTTTCCGGATCATTATCCTGCCCTGGCTCATCGGCTCGGTGGTGATCACCTTGTTGTACCTGCCCGTGGTGGCCATCGTCAGCATCATCTACCCGATCACCAGTGGCATGGTCTTCATTTTTCCGTGGAAGAATGCGCGGCGTGTGGAAGATGTTGAGGCCCTTGGATCAGCCCGGCTGCACGCCTTGGGTTGGCCTTGGTACGTTGCGCTCACACTGGCCGTACTGGTGTTCAGAGCGGTGCTGGCACCAGGCATCGCATTGTGATCGGCCGGATCGAACTTTGAGATGCTATGATCCTAAGTCTAGTCGTTTCGCGAAGCACACGCTGTCCTCCACCCCAGCATAGGGACCGTAGTTCGGGATAAGGGTGAAACCATGCTTGCTGTAGAGCGCGATCGCCTCGGTCATCTTCTTGCCGGTCTCGAGAACACAATGCCTGTATCCGAGTTCGCCTGCCCAACGCTCCAGTTCGCTCAGGACCATCGTACCCACCCCTTGTTGCCGGCGTTCGGGTGCGGTGAACATCCGTTTCAGCTCCACCGTGTCGGTCGCGAAAGGTTTGATGGCGCCACAACCGATGGGTTGATCACCGGACATCAATACCACCACATGTTGGATGTGGTCCACTTTGTTGAACTGGGCGAAGAAGGCGTTGGACTCTCCATTACGCGTGGCCAGGTCCTGGTCGAGTCGGTCCACGAGGTTGCGGAAGGCTGGGTCGTCGGAGGTGGTGCGTACCAAGGTGACTGGCTCCGGGGTAGTGAACATGGGCCGAAAATAGCGATGCGGACATCCGTAACATTCCGAACTTCGGCCCATGATCAGACTTGCCGCACCGGGGGCGTTGGGTCGCTGGATCACATTGGTCCTGTACGGGCTGGTGATGGCCGCCGTGGTGGCTACTTTGAAGTACGTGGAGTACCGCTTCATGGTCAAGTCGTTGTCCACCGAGGTCTACATCGGTGTGGTTGCCGCACTCTTCACGGGCGTGGGGCTCTGGTTAGGCTCCAAGCTGATCGCTGCGAAGAAGGTGGTGCAGGTGGTTTCGGCTGCCATGGTTGACGACCAAGCCATTCGTTCAGCGGGTCTCAGTGCCCGGGAACTGGAAGTGCTGCAGTTGATGGCCGAGGGGCTATCGAACCAGGAGATCGCGGAAAAGCTCTTCATCTCCCTGCCCACGGTGAAGTCCCATTCGTCCAGCCTGTTCAACAAGCTGGCGGTGAAACGGCGCACCGAGGCCGTCCACAAGGCCAAGTCGTTGAGGATCATCGCCTGAAGTGCCTCATACTTTGGTATGGATCTTCGCTTCAAGGCCCCTGATCCATACGGAAGGATGATGGTAAGTTGCTGCGGATGACGTTGGTTCGCGGCACAAAACACAAGCACATGAAACGGATCGTCCTCACCTACGGCATCATCGGTGGCATCATCGTCTCGGCCATGATGTGGTTCACACTCGGCGACGGGAACCATGATTGGGAGAATGGCGAGATGATCGGTTACACCACCATGGTCATCGCCCTCAGTACCATCTTCTTCGGCGTGAAAGCCTACCGCGACAAACACCTCGGCGGTTCGATCAGCTTCGGCAAGGCTTTCCTCACCGGCCTGTACATCACCCTCATCGCCTCCACGATGTACGTGGCCTCGTGGTTAGTTATCAGCGCGAACACCGAACAGGATTTCATGGAGAGCTACATCACGCATACCGAGGCCAAGATGAAGGCGAGCGGGACACCCGAAGCGGAGATCGCAGCCGAAGTGGAGCAGATGCGCGCCATGGGGGAGCTGTACAAGAATCCGGTGGTGAAGGTCGGCTTCACCTACATGGAGATCCTGCCCGTGGGTCTGCTGATCAGCCTGGTCTGTGCGGCGTTATTGAAGCGGAGGGTTTAGGTGCGGACCTTGTTCAGCTGAGCCGTCGAACTTCCATTAGCACTTCAAGTCACGAGCGGTTCGTGCACAAACGAGCACAGGCAAGACATGTCCATTCGCAACAGGTCTTGAAGATGGGCCAAGCTAGGTTCCGGATCGGTGACTAGGACTCAGTCGTTCACCTTCTCGAACACCATGCGGTGGTGCTCGAAGATCTGACGCTCGAACACCTGCAGGTTGGGTGCGATCTGGTAACGCCGCACCCACTTGCGGAAGTCGCTGCTGAAGAGCTTGGGCAGGAGCGATGCATAGAGCAGGTATTTCTCGAGGTCGAACTTGTTGAACGCAGCGGTCCAGCGGTGGATGGTCTCGATGTAATCCAAACGCCCACTGTCTTCGTGGATCAACTTGAAGTGGCCTTTCGCCGGTTCGATCATGCCTTCCTTTCCGTAGGGTAGCCATGATCCCGGGAACACGTCGCACACTAGGTCCATCAACTCTTCACCGCTGTAACTCTTGCGGTTCTTCCAAACGTTGGTCTGGCCGAATTTGATGTCCTCGAACTTCACCATGTTCGGGCCGAACACCATGGTCTGGCAGTAGAATCGCCCGCCGATCGGTAGCAGGTCGCTCACTTGCTTGAAGTAGGTCCGGTAGATCTCCTCCTGTTTGCCAGCTCGGAATTCTTCCACGGAACAGAGGTGCTCGGGGCTACCCATGGCACAGACCGCATCGAACTTGCCGAAGGTCTCCGGGGTGATCTTCTTGGAGTCCATGTGGTGTACGTTGAGCCCGTTCTTGCGGCAGGCGTCGGCCTGGCCTTTGGCGAGCACGACCCCGGTGGTGCTTACACCGTGCCGGTTGAGGTAGTCGATGAACGCGCCCCATCCGCAACCGATGTCGAGCACCTTATGGCCCGGCTTGATGTGGCAATGGTCCATGATGAACTTGTGCTTGCGTTCCTGGGCTTGTTCCAGGGTCAAGGAGAAGTCACCATCGAAGCGAGCGCCGCTGTATCCGCCCTTCTCGCCGAGGCTCAGGCGGAAGATGCGGTCCATGGTGGTGTAGTGTGCATCGAGTTCTTGTTGATCCGCCATGATGGTTCGTTGTTTTCCGGGAGTTCGTTATCCCGAGCACTGCAAGGTAGGCGTTCATGTACCGGCACGATCCGCTGATACGGCTAACTTGACCGCATGAGCTGGCGACATCAAGCGCGAAGTTGGATCACGGGTATCTTGCTCTTGGAAGCATCGGGGGCTTCTGCACAAGGCACGGAAAAGGCCATCGAGGCCGCGGTCCTGTTCGGTGCCGCTGTCGTCGCTGCTACTGTCGCAGGGCTCGTGATCTCGGTCCTCTATCTGTTCAAGCGACGACCTTGGCAGCGCGCGGTGGTCGTGGTCTTCGGCACCGCATTGCTCGGTACCGCTGTGTTCATCGCATCTCACGAGCACAGCAATAGCGATATGGACTTCGTGCAAGGGTTGGTCAGCGTAACAGGTGCGCTCTTCTTACTGGTCGGCGTTTTCCTGCCTTCGCGTGAACGGAGATCAAGCTGATCCGGTCCTTTCCGACCACCGTGATGATCCGGCCTGCACAACGTGAGCGATCACATCCGGAAGGTGTACTTTCACATGGCCTGATCCATTCGATCATGAAGTTCATACCCACCATTGCCACCCTACTTCTCCTGCCTTTCTGCGCCCAAGCACAAGGACCGGTATGTACGTGGGCGAGAAGTGCTACGTTCGATCAGAGCGGCACCACCTTCCCCCAATCCCCGGATCACTTGGTGGCTGCAACGCTTGGAGGTGGGGCGATTCTATTCGGTGTGTCACGTTGGGTGGAGAATTACAGCGGAGATAGCCACGGCGATCTCCAGGTGCTCCACTATGATGGTGAGGGCGAGGTCCTCTGGATGTCCAACTGGTCCGGGTCGGCTCTGGCTACCGGCTTACGGAACACCCCATCAGGAGGTGTGGTCGCCATGGGTGAATACCTGGATTCGCTGCGGTTTGACCAGGGTCATATACTCTCGACCACGGACAATTTCCCGCACGCCTTCGTAGCTCTACTGGATGCCAGTGGAGCGGTGGAGTGGGCCGTCGATCTCAACCTGACGTTCAGCGCTGCACGAGGGCCGCGCTCGCCGGTATTCAATGTGGCAGGCGAGCTGTTTTTCGGTCTGTTGAGCAACGGTAGTCGCGTCGTGCGGATGGATCAGTCGGGACAAGTCCTGGGTAGCATCGCTCAGAGTCCACCTGCGATCTACGGTGTGGAGGTGGATCCGTTCGGCAACGTCTACGTCACAGGAAGCTGCGCTGCGCCGGCAGGAGCATCGTTCAATGGGGTGAACTTCGTTCCGACCGTAAGTGGCAACGGCTACAACCGGTATCTCGTCCGCTATCGATCGGATGGATCCCCGGCTTGGGTGAAGTTCAGCGGTGATGTGACCTGTTCCACCTCCGAAGTTCGATACGACGGCGCAGGTGGTCTCTACTGGGCTGGGTTGCTCTTCGCAGAGGCGGATTTCGACACCTATCAGCTCGATGGACCCTCGAACGGATCCACACCCGACTTCCATCTGTGCAGGTTGGATACATCCGGCAATTACCTCTGGGTCCGGGAGGGCCCGGGTGGTCAAGGCAACGGTGTTGGTCCTGGACTCCAGCAGTACCTCGCTGTTGATGTTGCAGGTCGCGCGATCATGGCCGGACAAGGGAAAGGCGTTCTGGTTTGGGAGGGTGGCCTCACCATCACCGTGAACGGAGCGAGTGATGCACTGCTCACCTGCTTCGATAGCGATGGTGAGGTGTTGTGGTGCAAACGCGGCGAGAGTATTGATCAATTCGATAGGGCCCACGCGGTAGACATCGGATCGGATGGGGCCATCTACGTCACCGGTCTTTCAAGACAGTCCATCACTTTCGATGATCAAGTGGTGCCCAGCAATGGGAACACCAACACGCCATTCATTGCTCGCTTCGCGGATCTGAGCACAGCGACAGCAGAAGTTCTCGGCGTGGATGATCTCGTCTATCCAAGCCCAGTGCTTGACGAATTGCACATCCGTACCGAGCGCATCTTATCCAGTGCGGAATGTGTCGATGCGCTAGGCCGGGTGGTGGCGATCAGGAGAACCGGGGCCACACTCGATGTATCCTACTTGGTGCCCGGCAGCTATTGCTTGGTGCTGCACGATGTGACCGGGACTACGTCCGTTCATCGCTTCGTCAAGGAATGATCTTGTCGACCTTCGCTGAATGATCGACTACAACGACCGCCGTTTCATTCCTGTGAGTAACAGCGAGAATGGTGAGGTATCATCGGAAGTGGTTTTCCACTACAAGCAGGAAGGGCATATCGTCAACTGCAGCTATTCAGGAGGTCGTATCCGGAGTGGACAACTGATCGCGTTGGTTGGCGATGATGGATGCCTGGACATGCGCTATCACCAGGTGAACGACCGCGGTGAATTGATGACGGGCGTGTGCCGATCCACACCGGAAGTGCTTCCCGACGGGCGCATCCGTTTGCATGAAGAATGGCGCTGGACCAGTGGAGATGGGTCGGCAGGAAGTTCGATCTTGGAGGAAATGCGGTGAACACGGGTACTACTATGTCGCCATGGCACAAGTACGCGATCCTTGCGGAACCTCGCGAACAACAAGTGCTCCTGATGCTCTTGGTGGATTCACCGGGCCCGCACGATGTACTGGTAGGGCAGCAGTGCTACCTCCACCGCGAACGCTGTGTACCCTGACTGTTTCAGCTCGGCGATCACTTCGTCGATGGACACCTTGTGCCCCACCGGCGGACCAACAGGTACATCGGCCTTGAAGAAGTCGATCACCACCAGTTCGCCATCGGCTGTCGTACCGTTCTTCACCTTGGCGAAGTAGGCCGTGCGATCCTCGATGTGGTGGTAGGTGTTCACGATCAGCACCATGTCCACCTCGCCCTTATCCAGCCCGGGCGCGTCGTAGGGGATCTTCCGCGTTTCGATGTTCTTCAGGCCTTCCTGGGCGATGCGCTCGTTGATGTGCGCGAGGAACTCCTCGTTCACGTCCGCTGCGATCACCTGCGCTCCTTGTGCCGCGAGCTTCACGGAGAAGTAACCGGAGCCAGCGCCGATGTCCATGATGCGCTTGCCTTTCAGCTCGCCGAGGTAGGCCAGCACCTTCTGTGGCTGTTGGTAGGCGTCGCGCTCCGGCGACTCGAAGCGTGTGATGAGCTCGGCGGTCGAGCTGCGCTGCATGTGCTGGTTCGATGCGTTCTCGCCGTTCTTGGCGTGCTGGTGGCCATGTTCATGGTGTTGGGCCGAAGAAACCGGGGATGTCATGGCCAGGATCAAAAGGATGACCAAAGCCCTTGCGGTGGTGCAAGGCGCAAAGCCATGCAGATCCCGTCGATCACAGGTGCGCATGGCTCGAAGATAGTTTCCGGGAGATGTGAGCAAGGTGGATCACAGCCGAGCTGTGCGATGGTTCGCTCGTCCGTGTTAGTGCTTGGGTGAACTCTTCGCACCGGTGGGTGTTCTACTGTGACATCCCATGAAACGCAAAGCCATGTACGTACTGATCGGACTGATCGTCGCTTTCGTGGGAGTCCAGGCCTACACCACCATGAGCACCAAGGGAACGCCACAGCAACCGTACACCGTGTTGCAAGTGATGGGTGATCTGGAGGTCCGTCGGTATCCGGAAGCACTTACCGCTTCGGTGTTGAGGCCCGGGAATACGTACAAGGAGGTGTCCAATTCGGGCTTCAGGAGTCTGGCGGGCTACATCTTCGGCGGGAATGCGCAGAACAAGAGCATCGCCATGACAGCTCCCGTGGTGATGGAAATGGGCGCCGATAGTTCGCGCATGCGTTTCGTGATGCCAGAAGGTATGACAATGGACAGCCTGCCAGCGCCCAACGACCCCGGCGTGCAGCTGGAACGCGTTCCAGAGCAAGTGGTGGCTGCTTTGCGGTTCGGTGGCTGGTCCAGCGATGAACGGATGGCCTCTTATGTGGATCAGCTGATGCAGCAGGTGCAACAGGCCGGACTTGAGGCGATCGGTCCGGTGCGGTTCCTGGGGTATGATCCGCCATGGCAGCTTGTCGCTCGCAGGAATGAGGTGATCGTGCCGGTGCGCTGGCCACGGTGATGGGCTTGCCGGTCGCAGTATGAAGTATTTTGCACCGGTGATTCGTTCGCTCATACTCTTCATCGCCCATGTGCTGGTTTATGCCGTCATGGCACAACCCTACGTGCCGGGCCAGGTCTACTTCAGTGCCGGTGGCTACGTTGAATACCGCTGCGGCGATCTACCCCTGGTGATCTCCGTGCCGCATGGCGGCGCGTTGGTGCCCAACGACATCCCCGATCGTACGTGCAATGATCCCGTGTTCGCGGTGGATGCCAACACCGTGGAATTGGGCTACGCCATCGACTCGGTCTATGCGGCGCACGAAGGGTGTCGTCCGCATGTGGTGATCTGTCATCTCGCCCGGCGGAAGCTCGACGCCAACCGGGATCTGGAGGATGGTGCTTGCGGTGATCCACAGGCTGTGCAGGCTTGGTCCGACTTCCATGCATACATCGAAAGTGCGAAGGAGCAGGTGTCGGCCAGCGCCGGCAAGGGTTTCTACCTGGACCTCCACGGTCATGGACATACGGTGCAACGGCTCGAACTGGGTTACTTGTTGTACGAGGACGAACTGGCCTTGGATGATGTCACCTTGAATACATCCACCTACATCGACTATAGCAGCATTCGGGCATTGGCCATCGCCAACGAACTCGGCCTTTCGCACGCATCGCTGCTGCGCGGTCCGCAAGCGCTGGGCACGCGGTTGGCTGATCGCGGTTATCCAGCGGTGCCCAGCCAGCAGGATCCCTTTCCCTTGGCTGGTCAACCTTACTTCACCGGTGGCTACAACACCGTGCGCCACAGCAGCTACCAAGGCGGAAGCATCGATGGGGTGCAGGTGGAGTGCAACTTCGCAGGCGTCCGCGACAACGCGCTGAACCGCGCACGCTTCGCGGATTCGTTGCGCGTGGCGATGAACGTTTTCCTGGGAGATCACTATTTCGGTCAACGGCCGTCCTGTGCTGTAAGCGTCGAAGAAATGGTGGAACGTCCTTTCTATTCGCTGTGGCCGAACCCGTCGGATTCGTTCGTGTCCGTGAGGGTCCAGGGGAGTGGTGAGGTCCTGGCCGTCGAGGTCTTGGATGGATGCGGTCGTGTCGTAGCCCAGGGGGATACGCGCTCGGCCATCGACATCCGTTCATTGGCGCCGGGGCCGTATGCGGTGCACGTGGCCGGCATGGGTGTGCGGCTGCTCACCAAGGAGTGATGCAGGGCGGAGGTTGTATGGAACGGAACTTTCAGCACACGCCAAGCTGGCAAAGTAGGGCCGGCGGGCTTTGTGTAGGACGACGAAAGTCAGCCTTCCGCGGAAGTTCTTCTTCCTTTGTCGAACAATTGATGATATCGTTACATCTATCATAGGATATTGATACTATCGATGGATCCATCGACCTGATGTATGCGGCGAGCGCTAGGTTTGTACTTCATTCCATCACGCGAAACATGGCACACGAACGATCCGGCCAACCACACGATGGTGCGGCCCTCGAAGACCTCAACAACAGCAGCGCCGGCAAGTGCCCGGTGATCCACGGTGCGATGCGCAACCCCGTGGCTGGCCGCGGCACACGCAACCGAGATTGGTGGCCGAACGCACTGAACCTCGGTATCCTTCACCAACATGCTCCGGCCTCCAACCCGTTGGGCGAGGAGTTCAACTACACGGAAGCCTTCAAGAAGGTCGACTATAAAGCGCTGAAGGCTGATCTCACCAAGCTGATGACCGACTCGCAGGAGTGGTGGCCAGCCGATTGGGGACACTACGGTGGCCTCATGATCCGCATGACCTGGCACGCGGCGGGCACCTACCGGACCGCCGATGGACGAGGCGGGGCGGGCACAGGTAACCAGCGTTTCGCACCCATCAACAGCTGGCCCGATAACGGCAACTTGGACAAGGCACGGCGCCTCTTGTGGCCGATCAAACAGAAGTACGGCAACAGTGTGAGTTGGGCCGACCTCTTCGTGCTGGCGGGCAACGTGGCCATGGAGAGCATGGGCTTCAAGACCCTCGGATTCGGTGGCGGCCGTGCCGACATCTGGGCGCCGGAAGAGGACATCTACTGGGGCTCTGAAGTGGAGTGGTTGGCGACCAGCGACAAGTTGAACAGCCGCTACTCCGGCGCACGCGATCTGGAGAACCCGCTCGCGGCCGTGCAGATGGGATTGATCTACGTGAACCCCGAAGGACCGGACGGCAATCCCGACCCTGTGGCCAGCGGTCGCGATGTGCGCGAGACCTTCAAGCGCATGGCCATGAACGATGAGGAGACCGTGGCGCTCACCGCCGGTGGCCACACCTTCGGCAAGATGCACGGCGCAGGTGATCCCAAGCTGGTCGGTCCCGAACCTGAGGGCGCACCCATCGAGGCCCAGGGCTTCGGTTGGATCAACAAGCTCGGCACAGGCAAGGGCGTGCACACCACCACCAGCGGTCTGGAAGGCGCATGGAAGCCGAATCCCACCCAATGGGACAACGGTTATTTCGACATGCTCTTCGGCTACGAATGGGAGCTGGTGAAGAGCCCGGCTGGCGCGCATCAGTGGCGTGCGAAGGACTGCAAGCCCGAGCACATGATCCCCGATGCGCACGATCCGAACGTGAAGCATCCTCCGATGATGACCACGGCGGATCTTTCGCTGCGCTTCGATCCGATCTACGAGCCCATCAGCCGTCGATTCCACAAGGATCCGCAGGCCTTCGCCGATGCCTTCGCCCGCGCGTGGTTCAAACTCACGCACCGCGACATGGGCCCCAAGAGCCTTTACCTCGGACCTGAAGTGCCCGCGGAAGACCTCATCTGGCAGGATCCGATCCCTGCTGGCCAAGTGCTCGATACCAACGATGTGGCCGCACTGAAGAGCAAGATCCTCGCATCCGATCTCACCGTGAGCGAACTCGTCAGCACGGCTTGGGCATCCGCTTCCACCTTCCGTGGCAGCGACAAGCGCGGTGGTGCCAATGGTGCACGCATCCGCCTAGCTCCGCAGAAATTCTGGGCGGTGAACGATCCCGCACAACTCGGCAAGGTGCTCGGCGTGTTGGAGACGATCCAAAAGGAATTCAATGCCGGTGGCAAGAAGGTGTCCATCGCCGACCTGATCGTGTTGGGTGGAAGCGCTGCTGTAGAGAAGGCCGCCAAGGATGCGGGCCACAGCATCACCGTGCCGTTCACGAGCGGCCGTGGCGACGCCAGCCAGGAGCAGACCGACGTGGAGAGCTTCTCCGTGATGGAGCCCGAAGCGGATGGGTTCCGCAACTACCAGAAGAAGAGCTACCGCGTGCCACCCGAGGAGATGCTCGTGGATCGCGCGCAATTGCTCACCCTGAGCGCACCGGAGATGACGGTGTTGATCGGCGGCCTGCGCGTGTTGGGGGCCAACACGGGTGGCAGCAAACACGGCGTATTCACCGATCGTGTGGGTCAGCTGAGCAACGACTTCTTCGTGAACCTGCTGGACATGGGCCACGCTTGGGCCCCGAAGAGCGGCGAGGAGGGCATCTACGGAAGCCACGACCGGAAGACGGGCGAACGCAAGTGGACCGGTACCCGCGTAGACCTCATCTTCGGCAGCAACTCACAACTCCGCGCCATCAGCGAAGTGTACGCGCAAGCGGACGCCAAGGAGAAGTTCGTGAAGGACTTCGTAAAGGCATGGGTGAAGGTGATGGAACTGGACCGCTTCGATGTGAAGAAGTGATCGTGATGACCTCTTGGAAGTGCGGCTCGGCAGCGGGCCGCACTTCTTTTTTCGCGACCACTACCTCGATGGTCGATCCCACCGCACCGCGCCAAGCGCACTCACTCTTTCACGAAGCGCATCGTATGTGATCCGTGCACTGAGAAGGCCTGCAACAAATACGATCCGGCCGTGAGCTGGGCGATGGAGATCGATCCACCTTGGGGCGCAGCGGTGAACACACGTCCCGTGAAGTCCGTGATCCGCACATCGAGCAACGGACCAATGCCTTCCACGTGGAGGACATCCGATGCAGGGTTGGGCCAAGCCAATACCGGATCATCTGGAGCTCCTGTGCCGATCGAAGTGGTCGCGGCACACAAGGCATCCGCGATGGAGTCGAAATGCTGCACCACGAACGCGTAGGCATTGTTCAAGGAGTAGTAACAACCTGGTGTGCCGCCGTTGTGGCAACCGCTCCAGAAGAAGGTGTCGGTGTCGTCCCAAAGGGTATCGGGCACTTGCCACATGCTGGGTGCAAAGGCATCACCCACCATGCCATAGACGAACGCCGTGGATCCGCAGGGGATGATGCCGTAGTAGTGGGCGATGAGGCTTTGGAACCACCGCTCCCAGGTCTCGCCATGGTCGAAGGACCGCAGCACCTCCGAGGTGTAGTAGCCATTGAAGAGGTATGATGTATCGCCGATGATGGCCATCTGGTTGATGCTCGCATCCTCGGTGGCATCGAAGAAACGCTCGTCCACCGCCCAGCTGGCTCCGCCATCGATGCTATGGTACAACATGGTGTTGCCACCGATGTAGCGGCTACCCACCACCACGTGGAACTCGGTGGATGACCAAGCATCCACATCGCGGATGAACTGGTCGGGATCGTTGGCGTTCGTGAAGTCGCGCAACAGCGTAGTTGTTCCGCCTACGCTCCGATAGAGCTGCTTGCGCGAGGCGATCAACGTGGTATCCCCGCCGAGCGGATATGCCGCGCTGTCGCTCACCGCCCATTGCCGCTGGGCATGGAGCGTGGTGCTCTGCGAAAGCAGCGCGATGAACAGGGTCAGGACGAGGGTCTTCATGCCACTTGAATGACGCAGGATGGAACCTCCGGGTTGGGTGTGCACTTGGCGCGTGCGGACACACGTTCGGCCAAGCCGCTAACGCACAAGCGTCACGAACCCTTTCTTGGCGATCTCCTTGGTGGGTTCACAAGGGTCGCGCATCCGCATGGTGTACACGTACACGCCGATCGGGAGCTGCGAACCGTCCCACTTCAACTGGGTGTCCGTTGAACGCCAATGGGCACTGCCCCAGCGGTCGAAGACCTCCAGTTCGAAACCGGTCTCCGGTATTTCCACTGGCCCTGGCCATTCGTCATTGATGCCATCACCGTCCGGGGTGAACGCGGTGGGAAGGAAGAGGGTGGGTTCCGTGCGCACATCGATGGAGACCGATGAGGTGTCGTCGCACTGGTTGGGTTGGGTGGAGTAAAAGGTGTAGTCGTAGTTGAGGTACTTGCGCATGTCATAGCGCACCAGGCCCGAGCACACATCCAGGATCAGACTATCGCCCACGAAGAAGGCGCACGAGTCGGAGGTGCTATTGAAGTTCAGGTCCACGAATGGCGTGCAGGGCACTTGCTCCACGGTGAAATCCGCAGGAAGCCGCGGGCGTACATAAACACTATCAAGTACCGGCACACTGCCACAACCGAACGCATCGAAACCTTGCAGTGTAATGGGCTGCCAAAGCGGTTCATCGAAGGTGATGGTGGGTTCGGGCAGGTTGCTGAAACCATCATCATCCCAACGCCAGACGAGGGAGTCCGCGTTGGATTGGGTGACTACCGCTACACCGGGCACTCGGATGCAAAGGGAGTCCGGTGCGGCGAACGCCACGACCGGACTTTCCAGTTCGGTCAAGGTGATCTCCCCACTCGCGATGCAGCCGATCACCGTGTCGATGGCCGTGACCTCGATGAGACCTTCCGTGCCGGGTGTTATGTTGATGCTCGAAGTGGTTTCGCCGGTGGACCACAGGTACACATGGGGGGATAAACCCCACTCCAAGTTGGTGGTGAGCACCGGGGGTTCGGAAGGGCAATAGTCCGCTTCGCCGATGATGGTGATGTCCGGATCACCCAGGAAGCCGCTCACGAAGGAAGGGCAGGGTCCACCGCTTACGAGCACCGTGTAGGTTCCCGGCCCCAGGTCCGTCAAGGTCGTACTCGTTTCTCCGGGATCGTCGATCCACTGCCAGGTATACGGTCCGGGGTTCACGGTGAAGGTCACCGAACCGTCGTTCGCACCCGCACAAGAGATATCCGTGGTCACCATCGATCCCAAGGGCGCCACGGAAGGTTCTTCCAACTCGAATTCGAGCAGTTCGGCGCATCCATCGTCGCCGTTCACCAGCACGGAATAGAAGCCGGCGACCAGGTCCGTGGCCGTCGCTGTGGTCACCGTCAAGTCGTGGAACCACGTATAGGTGAGGGCGGCGCCGTTACCGCCGGTCACGCTCAACGAGCCATCGTCATCACCCGGGCAGGTGGGCAGTTCAGCCAGTAAACTGGTGCCGCATGGTTCATCCTGTGCGTGTGCCTGCAGGAGTAAAAGGGCGGTCAGAAATACAAGGACTGCTCGCATGGGGACGCGAATTTCGGCTTTCTGCTCCAAATCAAGGCTGAAGAGCTGGTTTTCTAGACGGATCGACCAGCCAGGATCGTCGAGATCGGGTGGCAACGGTGATCATTCCAGGGCAGTGATCCGACAAGGCCTTACGAACACCCAACGTCGGTATGTGGTTTTTGGTGCCACCCCTAAGACTTACGAAGACGTCCGCGCGTTGTTCCGCGGAGCACCTTCAACACCTTCCCGGCCCGCGAGCGGATCGCTGGTCCAGGGTCCGTGCGTAAGGCATCTTCCAGCACCATCCGGAGTTCATCTGCCAGACCGGGGTGGGCTTGCACCATCCGCGCCGCCACCGTAATGGCGAAGGCCCGTTGGGCGATGGACCGCTGTGCATCGGCGATCAGCGCGAACATGACGCTCGTGATGCGCCCGTGCAACCCTTTGGGTAGCGTGCAGGTCTGCATGATCCGGATGCTGTTGCGCTGCACGGCCTCGTGTACCGGGGCGTCCAGGGTGCCTAAGAGGCGGCCGAGGTAGGGGACGGCCAGGCCGGGATGCGTGTCACAGACGATGGCCACACTGTGCGAGGCGAGTTGACCGGTACGCCGGTCGTCATCCAACATACACTGTATCAAGATGCGGAAACGACCCGGGTCGCCGCCCACGTAGGTGGCTACGGTATCTGCGTTGGCGCGGCTGTTGCCCTTCAGCAGTTGTGTTCGGATATCCATGCCCAGCGGCACGCGTTGTCAACGCCACTGGCCACGAAGAAACGAAGTGGTCAGCCTTTGCGTTCCTTCTTCGGGAACTTCGGCTTGGGCTCGTAGAAGCCTTCCTTCTTTTGGAAGCCGCGCGATCCGCCGCCGCTGTCCCGGTTGCCTTGGTATCCGCCGCCGCCTTCGCCGCGGTTGGGTCGGTAGCTGCTCTGGTGGCCGCCACGGTCTCCACCACCTTGGTAGCCACCACGGTCACCACCGCGATCGTTGCCGCCGCGGTAACCTCCGCCACCGCCTTTGTATCCACCACCACCTCCGCCACCGCGGTAGCCGCCGCTGGCAGGTCGGGGCTCACTGCCCTTGCTTCCACCGGCAGCCGCGTCCACGCGTACGCTGCGGCCCTTGTAGTTGGCGTTGTTGAAGGCGTTGATCACCTGTTCGAAGTGGTCGGGCTCGATGTCCACGAAGGAGTACACGTCCTTGATCAGCATGCGGCCGATCAGTTCGCCGCTGAGGCCGCTGATCCCACAGATGTAGCCGAGCATTTTGCCTTTGTCGAACCCATCCGCCGTGCCCAGGTTGATGAACATCTGGCGGCCGGTGCTGAAGCGCTCCAGCGAGGATGGGCGTTCGGCGCGGGCGCTGTGATCCTTGCGGCTCATGTCCACGTTCAGGTCGAACGAGGTGCGGTGCGCTTCGATGATGCGGTTGAAGGCCAGGCTCATGAACCGGTCGATGAGTTCTTCCTTCTCGAAGCTCATCAGTTCGGTGCGGGCTTCGGAAAGTAACTCCTCCAGGCCTTCGCTGTCCACCTCCACGCTCTTCAAGCGCTTCATGTAGGCCATCACCTGCTGCTTGCCGATCTCGGCGCCGCCGGGTACGCGTACGTAGGTGAAGTGGGTCTTCAGCGCACGCTCCAGTTGACGGATCTTGTTCACGTCGCGCACACCGATGATGCTGAGCGAGATGCCCGCGCGACCGGCACGGCCCGTGCGACCGCTGCGGTGCGTGTAGTTCTCCGCTTCACCGGGCAGGTCGAAGTGGAACACATGGGTCACGTCCTTCACATCGATCCCGCGTGCGGCCACGTCCGTAGCAATCAGCAAGCGGATGCTGCGGGCGCGGTAACGGCCCATCACATGGTCGCGCTGCGCCTGGGACAGGTCGCCGTGGATGGCGTCGGCGTTGTAACCATCGCGCACCAGTGCGGTGGCCAAGTCCTGGGTCTCGTGCTTGGTGCGGCAGAACACGATGCCGAAGAGGTCGGCGTCGGCGTCGATGAAACGCTTCAAGGCCGCGAAACGGTCCTTGCTGTGGACCACGCAGTATTGGTGCTGGATGGCGGCGGCGGCACTGTTGGCCGGCCCCACGCTCACCTCTTCGAACTCGCGCATGTAGCGCTTGGCGATGCGGCGCACGTCGCTGCTCATCGTGGCGCTGAAGAGCCAAGTCTTCTTGTCCTCGGGGGTCTTCTCCAGGATCTCGGTGAGGTCCTCTTGGAAGCCCATGTTGAGCATCTCGTCGGCTTCGTCGAGCACCACCACGTCGACCGTGCTCAGGTCGAGCACGTCGCGGCCGATCAGGTCGAGCAAACGGCCGGGGGTGGCCACGATGATCTGTGCACCGCGTTGGATATCGCGGATCTGGTCGCGTATGCTGGCGCCACCGTAAACCGCCACGATGCGGGTGCCTTTCAGGTTGGCGCTGAAACGCTCCAGGTCCTTGCTGATCTGCACGCACAGCTCACGCGTAGGCGCCAGGATCAGGCTTTGGATGGTGCGGTCCTGGGGGTCGAGGAACTCCAGCATGGGCAGGCCGAAGGCGGCCGTTTTGCCGGTGCCGGTCTGGGCCAGGGCCACCACGTCCTTTTCGCTCTTCAGCAAAAGGGGAATGGCCTGCTCCTGCACAGGAGTAGGGGTGGTGAAACCGATATCGGCGAGGGACTTGAGGGTTTCGGCGCGTAGGCCGAGCGCTTCGAAAGAAGACATCAGGGAGTGGGAAAAGGGGACTGGCGAAGCGCTTGCCTGGCGCGGAATGGCCGCAAAGGTAGGGGTTCTGGGGCGGGTGGGGCCCCGGGCCTATCTTTGGCCGCTTCCCATGACCGTAGCCGAAGCCAGTTTCAACGGTACCCTGCGCACCATCCTCGTGTTGGTGATAGCTTGGTGGGTCTTGCGCATGATCCTGCGGTACCAAACCACCCGGAACGCGCCGCCTGTCCATCGCACCCACGAGCCCCAGCGCCCCGCTGGCGAGGTGCGCATCGAAAAGCCTTCGGACAACGACCGCACAGCAGGGTCATCGCGCGGCACCATCGTGGATGCCGATTTTGAAGAGATCAAGTAGCCCCTTCTTCCACCCCATGAACGCCCTTCCTTGGAAACGACTGCTGCCCATAGTGGCGGCGGTGGCTCTGTTCTACGGCCTGTGTCTGGCCTACTTCACCCCGGTGCTGGAAGGCAAAGGGCTGGTGCAGCATGACATCAAGCAATGGAAGGGGATGGCCCAAGAGGTGAACGAGCACCGCGATGCCACGGGTGAAGAAGCCTTGTGGACCGGCAGCATGTTCAGCGGCATGCCCTCGTACCAGATCATGGTGAAGTGGACGGCCAACCTGCTCTCGGTGGTGGACGATGCCTTCCATGGTTTCCTGCCCCGGCCCGCCAACTTCCTGTTCCTCTACCTGCTGGGCATGTACGTGCTCTTGCGCATCCTGAAGGTGGATCCCTGGCTCAGTGTTGTGGGTGCCATCGCCTTCGCCTTCAGCAGTTACTTCTTCGTGATCCTTCCCGCAGGCCACACCAGCAAGGCCAATGCCATCGGCTACATGCCCTTGGTATTCGGGGCCATGTACCTGTTGTACCGCGGCGACAAGTGGACCGGCGCTTCACTTCTTGCCCTCTTCCTGGGCTTGGAGGTGATGATGAACCATGTGCAGATCACCTACTACCTGGCGATGTTGCTGGGGCTCTTCGGCCTGGCCGAAGCGGCGCGCGCGTTCCGCGAGAAGGCGTTGCCCGACTTCGCCTTACGGTCCGGTCTCGGTGCAGTGGCGGTGGCGCTGGCCTTGGTCTGCAACATGGGCATGTTGTGGAGCACGGTGGAATACGGCAAGTACAGCACGCGGGGGAAGAGCGAGCTCACGATCTTGCCCGATGGCTCGAAAGATGAGGGCCTGCGCACCGCCGGATTGGACCGCGATTATGTGACGCAGTACAGCTATGGGAAACAGGAGTCGTTCACCTTCCTGGTGCCCGATGCCAAGGGCGGTTCCAGCAGCATGATCGGCAATGGACCGGAAGTGGCGAACGCCGATCCGCGGTTGCGCCAGAACATCGCCCAGATGAACCGTTACTGGGGTGATCAGTACAGCACTGCCGGTCCGCAATACGGTGGGGCCATCATCCTTGTCCTGATGTTGCTGTTGCTCTTGCAGGCCGAAGGGCGCGATCGGTGGTGGATCTTGGGGTCGGTGATCCTCCTGGCCTTGCAGGTGGGCATCGCCAATGCGGCACCGTTCGACGAGCTCGACAACACCGTGGCGGTGATGGGCATCAAAGCCTCGTTGTTGGCCGGCACCTTGCTCATCATCTACCTGCTCGCGGGGCTGGTGCTCGTGCGCGATGGCTTGGTGTATGCGCTCTTCAGTGCGCTATTGCTCACGTTGATGCTCTCTTGGGGGCGTAACCACATGCCGCTCACCGACTTCTTCCTCGAGCACGTGCCCGGCTACGACAAGTTCCGCTCGGTGACCATGATCCTCGTGGTGCTCTCGTTGGCGGTATCGGTACTGGCGGTGCTGTATGTGGATCGCTTGTTGAAGGCGCGGATCGTCACAGGCGCTGCCTGGGATAAGTTGATTGAGAAACGCGCCATGATCGGGGTGGGCGGCGTACTCGTGCTGCTGCTGGCGTTCGGTCTGGCACCGGACAGCCTCTTCAGTTTCGTGAGCGATCAGGAGAAGGCCATGCTCACCCAGCAGGCGGAGAGCTCGCCGGAGATGGAGTCGCAAGTGGCGCTTTTCGTGGACAATCTGAAAGAAGTGCGCATCGGCATCTTCACCGCTGACGTGTGGCGCAGTTTCGCCTTCGTGCTGGGCGCGGGCATCCTGCTCTTCCTCTTCGGGCGGAAGGTGGTGGGCAGCACGATCTTCATCGCGGGGCTCGGGGCGTTGATCCTGCTGGACCAGTGGACGGTGGACAAGCGCTACATGCACAACGAGAAGGAGAAGGGCCGTTATGCACAATGGGCCGATCTGGATGAGCTGAACAAGCCCTTTGTGCCCACTGCCGCGGACAAGGCCATCCTGGAAGCCGAGTGGAACCCCAAGGCGGAGGAAGCACACAAAACCGTGCTGGCGCGCTTGAAGGAGGAGAAGCAACAGGAGAGCGGTGCCAACAAGGTGGTGAAGGCCGACGAGGAGCTGGCCGCACGGTTCCAAAGCTTGCGCCGACACAACGGTGGCTACCGCGTGCTCTCCCTCAATAATCCGTTCAACAGCACGCAGGTGAGCTACTTCCACCGTAGCCTCGGTGGTTACCATGGAGCCAAGTTGAAACGCTACCAAGAGTTGATCGAGTTCCAGCTGGGTGCGGCCATGCAGCGTGTGGGGAACCTGTTGCAGAGCGGCACCTCCATGCCCCAGATCGACAGCCTACTAGCGAAGGAGGGTGTGCTGAATATGCTCAACACCCGCTACCTGATCTACAACCCCGAGCGCGCACCCATCCGCAACACCAACGCGTTGGGCGAGGCCTGGTTCGTGGATGAAGTGAAGTGGCAGAAGGATGCCGATGCGGAGATCATGGCGTTGAGCGGCTTCGATCCTGCGCGGACCGCGTTGGTGGATGAACGTTACCGCTCGGTGATCGGCGATGCGCCAGTAACTCCCGATCCTTCGGCCAGTGCGGAGCTCACCAGCTACGAGACCAACAAGCTCACGTACACCGTCCGTTCACAGGCCGGCGGTGTGGTGGTCTTCAGCGAGATCTGGTATGGTCCCGATTGGCAGGCCACCATCGACGGCCAGCCCGTGGATCATGCACGCGTGGACTATGTGTTGCGCGGCCTCCGAGTGCCGGCCGGGGAGCACGAAGTGGTCTTCAGCATCCATAGCAAGCCGTTCCACACATCGCGTCCATACATGATGGCCGCCAGCGCGTTGGTATTGCTGCTGGCCTTGGGCGCTTTGGTGCGCGAGGGTCGTTCGGTCCTGCGGAAGGAATGAAGCGTGTCCTCATCATCAGCTACTACTGGCCGCCGAATGGTGGCGCCGGTGTGTATCGCTGGCTGAAGATGAGCAAGTACCTGCCCGAGTTCGGCTGGCAGCCGGTGGTGTACACGCCGGAGAACCCGGAAGTAGTGGCCGATGATCCGGGCTTGCTGAAGGATGTGGGCGCTGGAGTGGAGGTGCTCAAGCATCCGATCACCGAACCCTTCTCGCTCTACAAGCGCTTCACCGGTCGTGCCCAGCACGAACGCGTGCAAACGGCCTTCCTCAGCGAAAAACGCACCGGTGGCTGGAAAGAGGATCTCGCATTGTGGGTGCGAAGCAACTTCTTCATCCCCGATGCGCGTGTATGGTGGGTGAAGCCATCGATCCGGTTCCTGAAGGACTATGTGCGGGAACATCCGGTCGATGCGATCATCAGCACGGGCCCGCCGCACAGCATGCATCTGATCGCACGCGGCTTGCAACGCGCCACCGGCCTGCCCTGGATCGCCGACTTCCGCGATCCGTGGACGGGCATCGACTTCTATGGACAGCTTGCGCTCACCAACTGGGCGGATCGAAAGCACCACCGGTTGGAGCGTGAAGTGCTCACCCATGCCGACCGGGTGGTCACCGTGAGTTGGAGTTGGGCCAAGGACCTTGAGGCCTTGGGTGCGAAGAACGTCGAGGTGATCACGAACGGCTTCGATCGTGCGGATGTTCCGAAGGAGACCGTAGCAGTGGACGATCGGTATAGCCTCGTCCACATAGGCTCCATGAGCGCTACTCGCGACCTGCCCGGACTGTGGAAGACGTTGGCAGCCATTGGCGAGAATGATCCGGTGTTCCGTGAACGTTTCGTGTTGCGTTTCGTGGGTCCGGTGGATCATAGTGTGGTGGAAAGCGCCACCGCAGCCGGACTTGGCGGGCATATCGAGCGCATGGGCCGGGTGAGCCATGCTGCTGCTATGCACGAGATGCAACGAGCGCGTGTGTTGCTGCTGCCGATCAACGATACACCGAACAGCGCGGGTATCCTGCCGGGCAAATTGTACGAGTACTTGTCCGTGGGCCGTCCGATCCTCGCCATCGGCCCCCCTGGCGGTGATGTGGCGCGCGTCTTGGGCAACGCGCATAGGTTGTTGCCTCGGGATCCGGCCCCGTCATCGCATGCCGACATCCGTTCGCTCTTCGATCGCCTCGGCCCGGTGACAGGTCAGGATATCGAACGGTACGATCGTCGCGAGCTGGCGCGGGCCATGGCCGGTCTGCTCAACGGCCCACTTCGTGCTGGTCGCCGGTAGGCTACTTTCGCGGCACACCATGGGCATCATCGCCAGACAGGCCACGCTCAACACGCTACTGGCGTACATCGGCATCGCGCTGGGTTTTGTGAACGTGGTGGTGCTTTATCCACGCGTGTTGCAAGCCGATGAATTCGGTCTCACCCGCCTGCTGGTCTCCATCGCCACCATCGCCGCACAAGTGGCCCAGCTCGGAGCGGAGAACACGGTGATCCGTTACTTCCCTTACTTCCGTGACCCAGCGCGCGATCACCGCGGCATGCTGGGGCAGTTGCTCGTGTTCGCCACCGCGATGGGCCTGCTGGCTGCGTTGGTGCTGCTCGCATTACACGGTTACTTCACGCAGGTCTTCGCCGACCGCAATGCGTTGTACAGCACGCACGGCTTGTTGCTGCTTCCGTTGGTCTTCAGCGAGGTGTACTTCATCCTCCTGCGCAGTTACAGTCGCTCGTTGCGGCGTACGGTGCAGCCCACCTTCATCCGGGAGTTCGTGCTCCGCATCCTGCAGACGGTGCTCATCGCGGTGCAGGCTTGGCATCCAATGCCCTTCGGCCAGTTCATGATGGTCTACACGTCCATCTTCATCGCGTGTACCGGCTTGCTGGTGGTCGACCTATATCGTGCAGGGGCTTGGCGGATCGGCTGGAAGCAACGCTGGATGCCCAAGCGGCTCCGTCGAAGCATGGCAACCTATAGCCTCTTCACGCTTTCGGCCAGCTTGGCGGGCATCGTGCTCGGCAACATGGATCAGTTGATGATCGGGGCTCTGCTGGGCGCGAATGCGCTCACCTACGTGGCGCACTATGCCGTGGCGTTCTACTTCGGATCGGTGATCGCCACCCCGGCGCGTGCGGTGCAACAGGCGGCGGTTCCGCTCCTGGCCGATGCCTGGAAACGGCGTGACATGGCCACCATCACTTCGCTTTACCGTCGTTCATCCTTGGTGCAGCTGCTCATCAGCGGCTTCTTCTTCGTGCTCATCTGGGTGGGCGTGGACGATCTCTTCATCCTGTTGCCGCAGGAGTATGCCGGCGCGGCCGATGTGGTGATCGTCATCGCCCTGGCCTACCTCATCACCAGCGCCGTGCAGATGGGCGTAGGCATCATCAGCATGTCTCGCGCCTACAAGCTGGATGCGATCAGCAGCTTCTCGATGCTCGCGATCAACTTCGTCGCCGACTTCTTCCTCATCCGGAGCATGGGCATCATCGGTGCGGCTTGGGCCACGCTGATCGCATTGGTGTCAGTCAACATCTTCCGCACTTGGTTCCTGTGGAGGCGTTACCAGCTCTGGCCCTTTGACAGCCGAGCGCTGCTAGTGGTCGCCTTGATCCTGGGTCTTTGCTTCGCGCTGCCATGGGTCCCGCTGACTGGCGATGCCTTCATGGACATGGTGCTCCTGGGCCTGTTGGCCACAGGGGCGTATTGGCTTGTGGCACATGCATTGGGGCTGACCACTGAACTGATGGAGTTCGCTGCACGTCTGCGCACCCGTGGTGCCGCGGGCGGTGATCAACGGAACTAGGGTTCCATTTTGGTGCACACCAGCGTGTAGCCCACGATCGAGTAAGTCCAGCGGTAGGGTGCGATGGCCTTAAAGAACGCATCGCCACAACCGGCGCGCCAATGGTCGTGGAGTTCGATGGCGATGGTATCAACGTGGTTGATCCACGAAAGGTCGCCCTGCGTGAAGAGTTCCAGTTCCGATCCTTCGATATCGATCTTCAGCAGGTCGAGGTGGTTGATGCCGTAGCGCTCCATCAACCCTGGGATTGTCATCGCTGGTGTAGAACCCTGCGTGGTCGCGGTGGTGCGCACAGCCGAGTGGCCCACGCCTTCTTTCGCCAGGTCCAAGGCTCCTGTCGTTGGCCAGATCCCGGCTTTCACCAAATGGATGTCCTTCAATTGCGCGGTGTTCTTGGCGAGCAGATCGAAGTTCTCCGGATCGGGCTCCACGGCAATGACGGTACAGTTCGGGTCCAACATCTTCCAGTAACGCACCGTGCAGCCGATGTTGGCCCCGCAGTCCATCACCGTGGCATAGGATCGGTCGCGCGGGAGGTATTTGCTGTAGAAGATCTCGTCGAAGATGGCCATGTCCGAAGTGCCTGGCCGCACGTGGAAGGAGCCACCTCCGCCAGGCACGTCAATGCCGGCCAAGGTTTTGGAACGTTGGCTCTTCAATTGAACGATGCGCGTGCCTTTCCACACCCCGAAGCGTGCCACATGTCCCAACCATTCGCGCCAAGCTTTCTTCAGGCCCATGGTCCAAATATCCGGGAGTTCGTCCTCATGATCGTTCGGTCATGGCCATCCGCACCACTTTCAGGAGCGCCGTGATGCGCTTTTCCATGGTGTATGGTTGGACTTGTGCGGAAGCCAGTTCCCGCAACCGGTTCTGTTCCGGGACGTCCAACAAGGTCAGGCGTGTGATCGCTGCGACCAAAGCAGCCGAGGAACGTTCATTGATCACCAGGCCGCTGGCGCCGACGATTTCCGGCAAGGAGGTGACGTTCGAGACTACCGGAAGGCAACCCGCGAGCATCGCTTCGCAAAGCGCGTTGGGGAATCCTTCCATCACCGATGGTTGCGCATACACGCTGTGGGAGGACATCAGGTGGCCTACCTCTTCGGGTGTGCACTTCCCGAGCATCCGGATGCTCACCGGTAGGTCTTTGTAGGACTGCGTATCGGCGATACCGACGATGGTGAAGGAGTGGTCCCCTAGGCTAAGTGCAGCTTCGATCAATAGGTCCACGCCTTTGCGGAAGTGCACCGCATTGCCGTGTGCTGCTCCAGTGGCTATGCAGAGCACGGAACGTGGTGTGCGAGCAGGGGTGCGAGCTTGCCATTGCCGATGGTCGAAACCGTAAGGGACCGCTGTGCTGGGTGCGATGCGACCGTATACGAAATGCGCATACCCCTGTTCCGAAGGGCCGAAATGGCTGAAGCGATCAGTGAACCGTTCCAAGCTCCGGTGTACTGGCAGCAGCTGTGCGGCTTTCCGCATGGAGAAGGCCATGGCGCGGGCCATCCAGGGCTTGCGGAAACTCCCATAGTCGATACCGGGATACGAACATGCATCACTTCCCGCTACGATGATGAAGGTGCGGAACCCCATCATCACCGGAAGCACGGTATGGTATCCCGCGAAATGTGCGATAACGGACCGGACACCCGCAAGCTTGCACCGAAGTAGGAAAACGGATTGTCGCAAAAAGTCCCAGGGGAGTGCCCATGCACCACCCGAGCTGAACCGATGCTCCAGCACCTCGACCCGTTCGCGCAACGCCTCGATATCCTTGGCCACGAAATGGAAACGCTGCGGATGGATGTAGGCGATCCTGCGTATCTCGTTCCGGTCCCGTTCCGCGCTCACCGTGCGAAGATGCGACACACGCTGATATCAATGGAC
>Ga0209812_10000299_pt1 | contig 46801 bp, 44 predicted proteins | sample JI71714BDNA_FD_187502 | JGI IMG/M metagenome (GOLD analysis project Ga0209812, IMG submission 187502) | Wastewater effluent complex algal communities from Wisconsin, to seasonally profile nutrient transformation and Carbon sequestration -... | ecosystem: Engineered > WWTP > Effluent > Algae...
GAAAATTTCATTTTTAAAAGCTTTAGGCACAAGCGAGTTAACCATACTCTCACCCGAATAATCATCAGATTGTGAGAATACTTTTACTCCATAAGCTAATGTACAAAAATCATCCATAACTACGCCGGGTACACCTCCTGCAACAAGACATCCTGGCGTAATATGACAAAAATTTCCGATAACGATGACACCTGAAACAATACAAAAATCATCTATTCTTGAGTTATCACCAATAGAAATTGATTCAGGATTATAGATGGCTGCTCTATCGCTTATTTTAACATTCTGGCCTAAATGTTTAAAACCAAGATTCTCTAGTTCTGTTCTCGTTAAATAAGCCATATTTTACTTCACATCCTAAAGCATTAACTAAAAATTAATCTGAAGATCTTCAAGCAACAGACCAATTTTATCTTTAGCAGAAAGAACAAATTCATATCCTTCAGGCCATTGAATACCGACTTGTGGATCGTTCCACAATAGCGTTGCCTCGTCTGCCGGATTGTAATAGTCGGTACATTTGTACTCGAAATCAGCAAAATCACTCAGTGTGACAAAACCATGCGCGAAGCCTTCAGGAACCCATAGTTGTTTCTTATTCTCTTCAGACAGAACAATCCCAAACCATTGTCCGAAACTACGCGATTCTCTGCGTAAATCAACAGCTACATCAAAAACAGCGCCATGAACAACTCTTACCAATTTTCCCTGTGGACTGCCTTTTTGGAAATGCATGCCACGAAGAACGCCTTTAGATGAACGAGAATGGTTGTCTTGTACAAATGGTTTGTTAATGCCAAGCAAGCTTTGATACCTTTCTGCATGAAAAGTCTCAAGGAAAAACCCTCTATGGTCTCCAAAAACCTTAGGCTCAATGACGCAGCAATCCACAAGAGGAGTCTCTTTTACAATCATAATTGCTTCCCTAAAGAGAGAGATTTAATCCGGTAACTAATCATTACATAGATTGAGGTGAGGAAAAGTAAAAATAAATAAAACATAATTAGTATAAGCGCTCTCTTAGGACCGCTTTTTTCCTGGGGACTTACTGCTCGATCAATAAATTTAAAAACATATTCGTGCCTTACGTTTGCAACCATTAGAGTCTTCAATTGCTCTTCTAATAATGCATAGACTACATTTCTAATCTCAGCGATAGTTGCAACATCAGCTTCTTTATTAAGAAATTGGATGCTATTTTGAGCATCTCTAATATCAGACTGCCGGATATGGTCATTTATATCTTCAACAATCCAGTTCGTTACATTCTTTGAAAAATCAGGTGAGTAGTGTTCAAACGAAATGTAAACAGTATTTTTAACTTTATCTTTACTTATAGAGAAAGATGCTAAAAAAGCTTTATGGGCTTCTTGCGTCGAAGGTTCCGGCGTATAAGGAAAACTAACCTCCCTAACCCATTTTTTATTTTTCTCATCGTAAATCTCAGGGTTCAATATTAACTGCCCTGTTTGAAGATCAACGCTCTCAGTTGCCATAAGAGGGATTAGCAAATCTCTTTTTTTGATAAACGATTCAATAAATTCCCTAGATACAATCACTTCAATTGCGTAGTCAGTCTTATCATTGCCTGCCAATCCTCCAAGATTTACACCAGCAAGTGCAGCCAAGCTTCCCAGTTGACCCGATACTTTGCTGTTTGATGCTGCTGCAGAGACCAAAGTTGCATTCGATTTATAGCGATTCGGCATGTCGATGAGTACAAAAGCAAACATCGCCGACAGGATCAAGGGTAAACCTATAATCAACCACTTCCGACCGTATAGAATACGCACGATGTCTTCAAAAGAGGTATGTCTTTTTTCACATGGCTGCATGTTGGAGAGCATTTCCAATTTCCAATCGTTTGAATTAAAAAAGTGTTGATTCAATCAACGTTTTACTTTCCGCGTGGTGTTGCCAAAACTAACGACAGGCTTGCCCGCCAATCAGACGGAGGATAACCAAAAGTGCCAATCGCCTTTGAACAATTCAAACTGGAGTTAGACGGTCTTGGTGCAGGCCTTACAAAAACAGAGGATGAAACTGGCTCAACAGGAATATCACTACGAAGCTGATGGCAAATTTCTAACGCAAAATCATACCAACTTACATACGGATACCCACAAAAGTGATAAACCCCCCAACCTATGAACCCGGTACTGGTAACTTGCGTCAACACCTCAGTGATGAATTCAGCCAGATGACCGGCATAAGTTGGGCCACCGGTTTGATCGCTAACAACCTGAAGTTTTGGTAAACGGCTACTCAAATCAGCAATCGTTTTAACAAAATTTTGGCCAACCTCGGAAAAAACCCACGAAGTGCGTATGACGATACACTTCTTGCAATACTTTAAAGCGGCAATTTCGCCCTGTAGCTTGGTTTGGCCATATACTGAAGCGGGACCGACTTCATCCTCTTCACGATATGGATGCTGCGAGGTGCCGTCGAAAACATAATCTGTTGATACGTGCAGTAAAATGCCACCACATTTCTCTACAGCTTTTGCTAACTCAGCGACCGAATCAGCATTAACTTTTGTGGCGGTTTCGATGTCAGTCTCTGCTTTATCAACTGCGGTATAAGCAGCAGCATTGACGACAATATCAGGCTGTATCGATTCGATGGCTTGAGCTACGTTCTCTGGCTTTGATAAGTCAATATCTGCCCTAGTCGCACATATCAAGTCATAACGTTCTGCCAGAAGCGACTTTAAAAAAGTGCCTAACTGGCCATTTGCGCCGGTGAGTAATAGCTTCTGCTTCATGCGGATTGCTCCGACGCCAACCGCAGCAAATATTGCCCATATTGATTCTTAGCCATCGGCTTGGCGATAATGGTCAGATCTTCGTTGCTGATCCAGCCATTGCGCCAGGCAATCTCTTCTAGACAGGCAACCTTTAAACCCTGTACATGTTCGATAGTCTGCACAAAAGAAGAAGCTTCATGCAGACTTTCGTGGGTACCACTATCCAACCAGGCAAAACCGCGCCCAAGCAACTCGACGTTGAGCCGACCTTTCTGCAGGTATACCTGATTGATGTCGGTGATTTCTAACTCACCGCGTGCAGATGGCTTGATTTGTTTAGCGATCTCAATCACATCGTTATCGTAAAAATACAAACCGGTGACCGCATAATTTGACTTCGGTTGTACCGGCTTCTCTTCAATGGAGATGGCACGCATTTCATTATCAAAGGCAACCACGCCAAATCGCTGCGGGTCTTTCACCTGATAACCAAACACTGTCGCGCCGGAAGTGCGGCCAACCGCTTTTTTCAAAGTTGATGAGAAGTTTTGCCCATAGAAGATATTGTCACCAAGTACCAGGCATACCGGACTATCGCCGATAAAAGCTTCTCCAATCAGAAATGCCTGAGCCAGACCTTCTGGTTTTGGTTGAATGGCATAACTTAACCGAACACCAAAATCATCACCATTACCTAACAAACGCTGAAATGACTCAGAGTCTTCAGGTGTTGTGATAATCAGGATGTCGCGGATCCCTGCCAGCATCAACACGGATAACGGATAGTAGATCAACGGCTTATCATAGACAGGCAGCAATTGCTTGGATACGCCCCTGGTCAGTGGATACAAACGCGTACCTGAACCACCGGCAAGAATAATTCCTTTATATTGCATCATATCAATCCTTCGACCCTAAGCGCTCAAGACGGTAACTGCCATTCAATACTGATGACCACCAAGATTCATGTTGAAGATACCAGGAAACCGTCTTACGAAGACCGGATTCAAATGTCTCCTGTGGAGTCCAACCCAACTCCTTTTCAATTTTACTGGCATCAATGGCGTAACGAACATCATGTCCCGGCCGATCCGTGACATAGGTAATCAGATCAGCGTAATTTTTTAAGCCTGCCTGCTTCTTCTCCGGCGCCAGTTCCTCAAGTAACTTACAAATCTCGCGTACAACAGTAATATTTTGTTGTTCGTTATGCCCACCGATATTGTAAGTTTCGCCGACGCCCCCTTCCGTTACCACTTTGTACAAGGCACGGGCATGGTCTTCAACATAAAGCCAGTCTCTGATTTGATTACCGTTGCCATACACCGGTAATGGTTTACCAGCCAGGGCGTTCAGAATCATCAAAGGAATGAGTTTTTCGGGAAAATGGTAAGGGCCGTAATTATTCGAACAATTCGTGACAACGACAGGCAAACCAAAAGTACGGTGCCAAGCCCGAACCAGATGGTCAGAGCCAGCTTTACTGGCCGAATAAGGGCTACTCGGCGAATAAGGAGTAGACTCGGTAAACAAATCATCCGTGCCGTGTAAATCACCATACACTTCATCCGTTGAAATATGATGAAACCGAAACTTTTGAGCTTGTTCAGCGCTGAGCGATTTCCAATACTTTCGCGCCGCCTCGAGTAAAGAGTAGGTACCTACGATATTGGTCTGGATAAACTCACCGGGTCCATCAATAGACCGGTCGACATGACTTTCTGCTGCCAGATGCATGACCAGATCAGGCTTGAACTGGTCAAAAATGTGTTCAACGGCTTCGCGATCACAAATATCTGCCTGAACAAAGGTATAACGGTCTGAATCTGCAATCTCAGACAGTGACAGCAAATTACCGGCATAAGTGAGTTTATCTAAGTTAATTACACGGTCATTTGTATGTTGAACAATAAAACGGCATACCGCAGACCCGATAAATCCAGCACCGCCAGTTACCAAAATAGTTTTCACTTGTTTACTCCGCAACCGAATGAAAATCCGGTCTGTGTATGAGATGCAGACCGGATGTTTTAAATTTTTCTAAGTCGATTAAAACGAGTTAATCGCCGCTAACGCTACAGCGCTTTGATAGAAGATCTGCGTCACCTGCGTCCATAAAGTCATACCATCTTTAAATTCTGTATCTAAAGGCACAACTATGGTATCGCCTGGCTTTAGATTTTGCTCAGCCACGGCAAACCACTGGGAACTTTGTGGCATATATACAGAACCATCCGCGCGGATTACATAAACTCGCTCGGTATCTGCACGTTTACGCACACCACCGGCCAGAGCAAGGTAATCATCAAGCATCAGATCTTGGCGGAAACGATGACTTGAAGCATGTTGCACTTCACCTACTACGCTAATGGCGGTATTCATTGGCGGAATAAACAACTCATCACCATCTTCGGCAACGATATCTGCTCCCGGTTCAGCCTTTTGAATCGCATTCAAATCAACAACCAAACGGCCTACCGGCTTCACTTTTTCAATTTCCGCAATCATCGCCATCGCGTCCTGCGGTGCAACAGTGGCACCATCCGGAGTCAGGCTGCGCGCGGCGATATCGGCACGTAATTGTTGGCTCAGTTTTTGGATTTGTTCAGATTCGCGCTGGCGCGTCTGCAGCCGGGTAAATACCGCGCCCTCAGCAAAAGCCTCGGCTTTCAGGCCACCAGCCCGGGTTAACACATTGGATAACTTTTCTCCCGGAACTATCGTATACACGCCAGGAAAACGCACCATACCGGTCAACCGTACCTGACGTTCAATATTCCAGTTCGGGACAGCAAAAATGTTTAATTTATCGCGGGTTTGCAGGCCTTCGCTTTCCTTGCCGGACAGCACGTCACGCAAACTTACACTCACGTGCTTCACCTGCAGATCACCAGTTTCCGGCGCAACATAAGCGCGGGTTAATTCGGCACGTTCTAAAAAGGCACTGCCCTTCAAACCGCCGGCTGCAGCAATTAACCCCTTCACAGAGCTATTCTCTACCAGCGGGTATTGTCCTGGTACTTTCACTTCGCCGGAGATCGATACAATGCGTTGACCTGCTAATGCATTTTTGCCACTTTTCAGCTTTTCCAGAACGCCAAACAACAGCTCCGAACGACGTAAATGCACAGTTTTAGCAACGATTTCAGGAGAGCTCAGTGATTTATCAAGGAACGACTGGAACTCTGCGATTAACCATTTTTCTTCACTGGTCCAATTGCGCGCTTCCGTAAATAGTTGTGTCGTTTTTTGTTTTTCCAGAATCAAATTAAATGCTTGATCGGCAATTGATTCCACCTGAAAAGCAGCACCTAATCGACTTTTATCCGCGGAGTTTGCCCCAGTTGATGCCCGTCCATTTTGTCCCCGCTGCGCCGTGGCATCCTCAAGCAAGCCGGACGCAATCGCTTTCTTCCGGAAAAAATCGTTCAGGACCTGACGATCAAAAGCTTTATCTTCATGGTGGAACACTAAAATCTGGTCGCGCGGCTGTAACAATAAGTTATCAGCAGCCATCGGGTTATTCACTGCATCAGCCAGATTGAACTGGAACAGTTTAATCTCACCACCATAACTCACTTCACGGACTAGCAGTGCATAATCCAAATCTGCTGTGGTATGTAAATCAGACCAAAACGACTGGATCAGGTTATTAATCCGCATACCTTGCTTAAACGCATATTTACCAGGTCGAACCACAGCGCCAGCCAACACCACTTCATTTTCAAACCGTGGTGATGTTGCTCCTAGACGCAGCACATCGCCAGGCTTCAACTGGACCTGCAGCCCTTCAGCAGTGGTTAAATCAAGATTTAACAGGTCGCGGACATTTTGTTTATTAACCCGCTCAACAATCGCATTTTGAGTGAATGCGCCAGGTTTACTGCCACCGGCCATTTCCAGTAACTGTGCGACCGTTTCACCGGGTTTAACCTCATAAATTGCCGGGCGTACCACTTCACCGACAACTTCAACCAACCCGGCAACCGGTTTGACTAAAATGACATCGCCCTGCTGCACCGGTATATCGCCGGAAGAATCGCCACGTAATAACAAATCGTAAACGTCAAAATGCCCAATGGTTTCGCCGTTCCGATTAATTTGAATTTGACGCAAGGAACCAATGTCCGAGATCCCTTTACTCAGAGAAAGCACGTTACTAACAGTGGCCATAGCCGGAACTGCATAACTGCCCGGATTATTGACTTCGCCAGCCACAAACACTGTAATAGTGCGCAAGTCAGCCATGCTCAACGCAACTTCAACGCCAAGCATCTGCGACTTAATTTTGTCACTGAGCAACTGCCTGGTTTCCGCAAAGGTAAGGCCTGATACCGAAAATGAACCTATATCAGGAATAGAAACCGAACCATTGCGTTCAACAACCAGTTCTTCCGTCAAACTTTCTTTACCGAAAACCTGCAGAAGCAGTTGGTCACCCGGTCCAACGATGTAGGAATCCGGCACCGGCACATTTTCCAGTGACATGTTTTGACTACGTTTAAACAGGTTCAGACCAAAGCGCTCGGCCTTTTTCTCCCCTGCCTGTTCGACCGGTTCGTCTTTTTCGTTCTGACTTTCTTCGAAATAATTTTCAGCGTCCACGCTAAGCTGCGAATTACCTTCAGCAGGTTGCTTTCTTAGGTCAGAAGCATTCAGTCCATATTGCTTCATCAATCGCTGCTGTTCAGCTTTCGGCAGTTTTTTGAATTGCGCCATCATCGCCGGTGACATCGCGGCGGTTTGTGACATTGCGGATATAGGAAAACATACTGCAAGCAACAGCATGCATAACCTGATTGTTTTAATCACACTCTGGCTCCGTGATAAGTGAACATTGAACAAAGATTCCGGACCTACTCAAGGTAATGAGATGCATCTGCATTTTTGAATGTCGCATTTTAGCGTGACTTTATCGACACGACGAGAAAAACCGTGATGAAAAATGAGCTCGGTACATTTTAATGACAGAACTTTACATACCAGCCCATTGCTTCTGCTATCCCCTGCTCTATCCGATATTGCGGGTCATAACCGAGCATCTGTCTGGCTTTAGTAATATCAGCCTGAGAATGGCGCACATCGCCGGCGCGAAATTCCCGATATTCTGGTGTCAGCTGTTTAACTTCAGCCCCTTCCGCGACTAAGGCATGGCGAATAGCGGTAAACAAGGTGTTCAGCGTCGTGCGATCGCCAACCGCTACGTTATAGACCTGGTCTTTTGCGTCGTCAGTGGCCGTCGCAGCAAGAATATTCATCTGGACGGTATTGGCGATATAACAGAAATCGCGGCTCGTTTCGCCGTCACCGTTGACAAAGACCGGATCGTTTTTCAGCAGAGCCGCAGTCCATTTTGGGATCACTGCAGCATAAGCACCATCCGGATCTTGCCGTTTGCCAAATACATTGAAATACCGCAAGCCGATACATTTAAAACCGTATGTCTTGGCAAAAACACCGGCATAGAGTTCATTCACGTACTTAGTGACGGCATAAGGAGAAAGCGGATTGCCGATATTCTCTTCAACTTTTGGTAATGCTGGATGATCACCATAAGTCGAACTGCTGGCTGCGTAGGTAAAACTGCTGACACCAGCCTCTTTCGCTGCCACCAGCATGTTCAGAAAGCCGGTAATATTGGCGGCATTGGTCGTCAGCGGATCATGGATAGAACGTGGCACCGACCCAAGCGCAGCCTGGTGGAGCACATAATCGACGCCCTGCACGGCAGCCTGGCAGTCTGTCAGTTCGCGAATATCACCACGAATGAAACGAAAGCGCGACCATTGTTCCGCGCTCACATGACTCTGAACTTCATCCAGATTGCGTTGGTGCCCGGTGGCAAAATTATCAAGGCCAACCACATTCTGACCAAGTTTCAGCAAAGTCTCTAACAAGTTTGAACCGATAAAACCAGCCACACCGGTCACCAGCCAAACTTTAGGGTCGGCTGTTAATGCAGCGCATACCGCCTGATATCTATTTGTCATAGCAGGTTCTCAAAGCCGCAAATCAGATTCTTGTGCCGAGAGCACATATTTCAGATCATAAAGCACGTGATTAGACTTGCCGAAAGCACGGATACCTGCAGCGCCAAGCTCTTTAAACTGCTGATGGGCAACCGCGAGGATCACGGCATCATAACTACCTGCTGCGACCGACTGAACCGGTGTAATACCATATTCATGCTGCGCTTCGGCGGTATCAACCCAAGGGTCATATACGTCTGGCTTAATGTCGTACTCAGCCAATTCGCTAAGAATATCAATAACTTTAGTATTTCTGATATCTGGACAGTTTTCTTTGAAAGTCAAACCCAGCACCAGAACGCGGGAACCTGAAACAGGCACCTGGCGGCGGATCATTTGTTTCACTAACTGCGCGACAACATAACGGCCCATATTGTCGTTGATGCGACGCCCGGCCAGGATGACTTCAGGGTGATAGCCAACGGCCTGCGCTTTATGTGTCAGGTAATAAGGGTCGACTCCGATACAGTGTCCGCCCACCAGACCAGGCCGGAACGGCAGGAAATTCCACTTCGTACCCGCCGCCAATAAAACTTCTTCAGTATCGATGCCAAGACGGTTAAAAATCACCGCTAATTCGTTAATCAGCGCAATATTCAGATCACGCTGGGTATTTTCGATCACCTTCGCCGCTTCAGCCACTTTAATACTGCTGGCTTTATAGGTGCCTGCGGTGATAATGCTGGCATAAACCTGATCAACAAATTCAGCGATTTCCGCCGTTGAACCCGAAGTGACTTTACGGATATTAACCAGCCGGTGTTGTTTGTCACCCGGGTTAATTCGCTCTGGGCTGTAGCCGGCAAAAAAATCTTTATTGAAGGTTAAGCCGGACACCCGCTCAATCACCGGAATACAATCTTCTTCGGTCGCGCCCGGATACACTGTTGATTCATAGACCACAATATCGCCAGGCTTTACAACAGCACCTAATGTTTCAGATGCTTTAATCAGCGGCGTTAAATCGGGTCGGTGATGTTCATCAATCGGCGTTGGCACAGTAACGATAAAAAAGTTACATTGTTTCAGTGTCGCTTTATCGCAGCTATAGCTAAGCAAATGCGCTGACTTCAACTCGGCAGAGTCCACTTCAAGCGTATGATCTTTAAACTCTTTTAATTCAGCGATACGTGCTGCAGAGATATCAAATCCAACCGTGTGATATTTCTTGCCAAATTCAACGGCAAGCGGCAAACCGACATAACCAAGACCGATCACACCAATTTTTACTTCTGACAAATTCAACATGAATATTCCTTTATTGCGCTGAACGCTGAGCGGACAGCTCGCTGAAGTGGTTCTTGATCGCAGTAACAATACGACCACAGGCTAAACCGTCACCATAAGGGTTATGGGCAAAACTCATGCTGTCGTAATAAGCCTGGTCAGTCATCAATCGATGGACTTCAGACACGATGACTTGCTGATCGGTTCCAACCAGTTTGACAGTCCCTGCCGCTACGGCTTCAGGACGTTCAGTGGTATCACGCATGACCAGAACAGGTTTGCCCAACGAGGGGGCTTCTTCCTGAATACCACCAGAATCAGTTAGAACTAGGTAGCTGCGGCTCATCAGGTAAACAAAAGGCAGGTAGTCCTGCGGCGCAATCAAATGGACATTCGGGCTATTGCTCAGCAAGCGGTACACGGGTTCGCGCACATTTGGATTCAGATGCACCGGATAAACGACGTCACAGTCAGGAAATTGTTCGGCAATGGTTTTTAACGCGGCACAAATATTTTCAAAGCCTGCACCAAAGCTCTCGCGGCGATGGCCGGTCACTAATATCAGACGGCGACCATCCTGGCCGTACGGAAATTCTGTAGCAAATTGCTGAGTGAGCGCTTGGTCAGCATCGATTTTTGCCACTACCTGATGCAGAGCATCAATGACCGTGTTACCGGTCACTTCGATAAACGCAGGGTCGGTATTTTCCCGGATCAGGTTATCGCGCGACGTCGCCGTCGGCGCAAAATGCAGGGTGGTAATGGCTCCGGTCAGGCGACGATTAGCCTCTTCCGGCCATGGGCTGTAGATATTGCCCGTCCGCAAACCAGCTTCAACATGGCCCACGGCGACTTTTTCGTAGTAACAAGCCAGTGCTGCGGCAAAAGTCGTGCTGGTATCACCATGTACCAGTACGATATCGGGCTGAAAGTCACGTAATACCGGCTTGATATTCAGCAGGATACTGGTTGCAACATCGTACAAATCCTGACCTGCTTTCATAATAGCTAAATCATACTCGGGTACGATATGGAATAGCTTCAACACCTGATCAAGCATTTCCCGGTGCTGACCTGTAACACAAACTCGGCTGTCAATCGCTGGGTCTTGCTTTAACAAATTAACGAGCGGCGCCATTTTGATGGCTTCGGGACGGGTACCAAAGACACTCAGGACTTTAATCATCAGCGGATTCCATTGCGATCATACCAAAAACGGCGGTTAGCTTAACAAAACTGTTGCGTTACGCATAGTGGCGCTGAGGCTTGGGTAAATAAATGAGGGGGAAACAGCGCAACTTTTGATAGAAAGGCAAAAGCATCAGAGCAGAGATTTCTGCCCACTTCAGGTTTTATGCAGATTATACAGTAATTCGGCTTCGGCCCTTGGCAACTCGCACTCACGCATGACTTCTTCCAACGGCGCACCGAGCTGTACCATTTTCATTGCTCGGTTGTAGAGCTTTGAATCTGGGTCAAACATATCAATTTTTTGTTGCTGTTCAGCTAATTGCGTTTGATTCGCCGCAACTTCCTGTAGCTGCCCGGCAAGGGATAGCTGCTGATTCTCCAACGCAATGACCCGTTGCCCAATGCCGATAAAACCCGAGCGGATTTCTTCTATCTCAGCGGCCATCAACCGGAGTTGTTCAAGTGCCAACTGGTGCTGCAAACTCTGCGCGATACGCTCTTCGCGCTGAATTTTGTGTTGCCATATAACAAAAACGGCCAGCAGCACTGATGCTGCCGGCACTGTCAGTAAAACAAGTAACTCAAAAGACACAATCACAGAATCGTCATCAAAGGCTGGTTATATCATCCCACTCTTCATCTGTGAGTAGCTTATTCAGGTCAACCAGAATCAATAATTCGCCATCACGGTTTGACACGCCCTGAATAAACTTCGCACTCTCATCAGTACCGACATTTGGCGCGGTATCGATTTCAGAGGCGCGCAGGTAAACCACCTCAGCCACACTGTCGACCAGAATACCAATCACTTGCTTATCCGCTTCGATAATGACAATCCGACTGTTTTCGGTCACGTCTGATGGCGGCAACCCAAAGCGTGCTCTGGTATCAATAACAGTGACGACATTACCGCGCAGATTAATGATGCCGAGGACATACATCGGAGCACCTGGCACTGGCGCAATATCGGTATAGCGCAAAACTTCCTGCACTTGCATGACATTAATGCCGTAAGTCTCTTCCTGCAGTTTGAAAGTGACCCACTGCAATACCTGGTCTGTGGTTTCTTTGCCTTTGCCGGACTGGGCCAGTAAATTACTCATTTAACGCTCCTCTACCTGATTCATTTTCAGCGTTCAGTCAGAACTCGCTGCGCCTTTTGCCAACAGGGCAATCATGGCATCTACATCTAACAACGCACACATATGCTGCTTAATTAATCCGGCGAGCCAAGGCCGTTTGCCTTCAGAGGACCGCCACTTCACATCATCCTGCTCAAGCGAAATGGTATTGACCAGTTTTTCGCAAGCCAGACCCCAAGAACTCTTTCCAAGCATAATAACATATTGATAGTTTAGCTTTTCTGCCAGAGACTGATCATATTTTTCTGGCATAACCCACATAGCAGTGTTGACTACGTTGATCTTTTGGTCGCGATAAAGCATGACACCTTTATACCAGTCTGGCTTTCCTGGTAAAGTATTGAGCGTCCCCATTTGATGAATGCCACCCAGATCCTTCAGTGGCAACGCCACCTTGAGGCCGGCCACTTCAAAAAATAAAGCCTGAAACTTGCCTTTTCGATAGTCTTTTTCAACAACTACAGGCACTGCCGGTGGCGGTACTTCAACCTTTTTTACCGGTGGCGGCGCAACAGGCGCCACTGTCGCCGCTTTCGCAACCACAGGAGTTTGCGGCTTAGGCTGAACAGGAGCCGCTGCAGGCGTGGCTTTTGCAACCACTTTTTGCACCGGTACTTCAACCTGAGGTTTTACCTCAGCCAGCAACTTGTTTAATAGTTGCTTTTGGGCAACAACAGGTGCCGGTTCCTGCTCTTCAGTGAGTAAGGCATTCAGGTAACTGCGCATCACCTTGCGGCTGGCGAACAGATCACTCATGCACAGACTCCTGATTTAGCTGCAGCAGATAAGTCAGCAGCGTATTGTAGGCAAATACGCCGCGCGACTTCGGTGCATAGACCGGTGGTGGTGTTTGCGCCAAACTGGCATCCCGCATTTTTGTATCAATTGGAATAACAGCGGACCAGACTAAATCACCATATTTTGCTTTCAGTTCCTTATAAGCTTCTAATGAGGCTTTCGTTCTTTTGTCATACATCGTCGGAACTATAGTGAAATCATAAGCCGGCTGCGAGGGTGATTGCATCAGCTGCATGGTCGCCAACATCCGGTCAAGGCCCTTTAATGCCAAAAATTCGGTCTGTACCGGGATCAGAATCCGGTTACAAGCAGCCATCGCATTCACCATCAGCACCCCGATCACCGGTGGACAGTCGATAAGTACATAATCATACTCATCTTCGATCTTTGCTAAGGCCTTTTTCAGGATGAGCCCCATCCCACCTTTATCTCCGAGTGACCTGTCAAGTGTCGCCAGCGCCATCGATGAAGGCAAAATATCGAGATTATCTACGCCGCTTGGACATAACGACTGCATAATCTCTTCTTTGCTAATACTTTTACCCCGGATAAAAATGTCGTAAACACTGTTCTCCAGTTCTTCAGCATCGATACCAAAATAGTATGTCAACGACGCGTGCGGATCAGTATCGATCAACAATACGCGGTGGCCGCGCCCCGCCAATAATGCGCCAAGTGTTACGGTCGAGGTTGTTTTCCCGACACCACCTTTTTGATTCGCAATGGTCCAGACTACCAATTCAATTATCCCGTTTTTGCTGCGCCGGCGGCGGGTTGTCGGCCGCTGACGTAATTTTAATGCCGCCGTGTGGCAGTTGTATCACTTTAATTGTGCCGTCGGCCGAGACCTCGACCTGCCCGGCCTGCCCCGCATTAGCAGCCTGCTGCACACTGATATTATCCGGCGTTTGTTGTGAATCTATTGCTTGAGAAGGCACATCCGCTTCAGACATTGTTGGCTTAGACGACAATTTCGATACCGCAATGACAACCTTACGATTTTCAGCCCGGCCTGCGGCAGTGGAATTGTCAGCAAAAGGCGAATACTCGCCGTAGCCTTCAGCAGCGAGTCGCTCCGGATTGACACCAAGTGCTTGCAAACGCCGCAGGACAACCATCGCCCTGACCATCGACAATTCCCAATTCGAGTCGAAAATTTCGTTATTAATGGCTTCGTTGTCGGTATAACCGCGAACCCGGATGACATTGTTAGTTTGATTCAGCAAAGTGACGATTTCTTTTAACACCACATCGGCGGATGCAATTGGCGAACCGCTGCCACTTGGGAACAACAGCCCACTGTTTAACTGGATCGTCAGCCAGTCCTCATCAGATTCAACTTTTGCGACGCCTTTTTCAATTAAATTGGCCAGAGATTGCGTCAATTGCTCTTGCAAAGATACCAGCGGGTTACCGAATTGCGGTTTTTCCAACACCGGTTGTTCTTTCGCATCAGCGACAATATCCGGACCACTCGGAGCTTCAAGCGATGAACCAAATTGTTGGTAGTCACTACGCGGCTGATTATCAGTCAGTACTGCATCTCCGGTGACACCGGTTTCATTTTTTGTTGGCTTCTCAAAGACCTGAGACAAGGTCTCAGAAATAGTTTTGTATTGCTCTTCTTTGTTAATGGCAATGGAATACAACACCACAAACAAGGCAAACATCAGAGTGACGTAATCAGCATAAGACACAAGCCACCTGTCCAGAGGTTCCTGCTCGTTTTCCTGATGCCTCACCCGATGCCGATACATTTCAGCTCACCCGATATGCGGCGAGCTTTCGCTCAATAACTCGGGGATTTTCGCCATTTGCAATCGAAACAACACCTTCGACTATCAACTCCTGATACAAACAACGTTGCAAAACAACGGCTTTAAGTTTGTTAGCGATCGGGATAAATATCAGGTTAGCAAAACCTACCCCATAAACAGTGGCGACAAATGCGGTCGCGATCCCGCTGCCCAACAGTTCAGGGTTATTAATATTTTGCATAGCCTGAATCAAGCCCAGAACTGCCCCGATAATACCGATAGTAGGACTATAGCCTCCCATCGCTTCATAGATACGGGCACTTCGCAGCAGACGTTCGCGTTCAAGTGTCAGTTCTGCGTCCAATGCATCCTGAATAATCGCAGGTTCAATACCGTCAACAAGTAAATTCAATGCATTGTGTAAAAAGGGATCTGTTTCTTGCAAAGCTTCCGCTTCCAAAGACAAGAAACCATTTGCTCTTGCCGCAGTTCCCCAATTGATCAGACGCTCAACAGTCGCATTCAACGGCACATACTGTGCTTTGAATACCCATGCCAGCATCTTGATACCGACAGTAAACTGAGGAAGCGGTGTCTGAAACAGCACCGCCCCGAGGGTACCACCGATGACGATTACCAACGCCGGTACGTCGAACAAGGTATCCAGTTGCCCACCATGCAGGGTGTAGCCACCAACGACAGTAAACAACCCAAGTGTTAGGCCAAGTAACGCCAGTCTATCCATGTCCAACTTCCGCCTGCAATTTAGTTGCAACATCGGCAAGACTAACCTCAACATCGGTTAAGCCGGCAACGGTAATTGCTTGCGGCATGCCGTAAACCACACTACTCGCCTCGTCCTGTGCCCAAATACGGGAACCAAATTGCTTCAATAACCGAGAACCATCTCTGCCGTCTGAGCCCATTCCGGTTAACACCACCGCCAGAACTTTATCCTGGAAAACCTTTGCAGCACTGCCAAAAGTAATATCGACGCTGGGCTTAAAGGTAATGCGAGGCGAATCATCTTCCTTAATCCGGATTTTACAATGTGCATCAGAGCCTTCCAGCAACATTTGTTTGCCACCCGGAGCCAGATAAGCCACTCCAGGACGCAATACATCGCCGTCAGCCGCTTCTTTGACTTCAATTTTTGCCAACGTATTCAATCGCGCGGCAAAAGCACCGGTGAATGCAGCGGGCATGTGCTGCACCAGTAGAATGGGCAGTGGAAACGCGGCCGGTAAGGCAGTAATGATGGTTTGTAATGCCACCGGGCCACCCGTTGAGGTGCCAATAGCAACAACTTTATATTGTTTACCTGAGACCTTAAACGGTCGTTCAACACTGTCAGGCGTATCCAGACGCTCAACGGTACGCAGTAACTCTGCACGACTGGCCGGCGTCCGCGCTATCGGCGCAGCAGTCGGTCTCGTTGCTGTGACCGGAGCCGCTACTGTGGCAGGTTTGGTAGAAGTTCTGCGTTTTGCCACCGCTTTGATCCGTTGTCGCAACAAATCAATGGCATCTGCTTTGTCCCTGGCGATATCTTCAAATTTCTTCGGTAAAAAATCGGTTGCACCGGCTTCCAAAGCATCCAGCGTTGCTTTGGCGCCATTGTGCGTTAGCGAAGAAAACATCAAAATTGGTGTACGCTGAACTTTTAAAATCTCTCTGACGGCCTGAATACCATCCATCACCGGCATTTCAACATCCATCGTGATGACATCAGGCTTCAGTTCAGCGGCCTTTTCAATTGCTTCCCGACCATTATTCGCCGTACCAGCCACGACCATTTCCGGATCTGCGGCAATGATCTCCGTCAGACGGCGTCGAAAGAAGCTGGAATCATCCACCACTAATACTCTGATTGCCATAGAATTGGCTCCTATGACACTAGGTTATTAAAGCGGTCAAATTTAATTTTCGATTTCTTGGCATAATGCTTCAGTAGATTCGGCACATCCAGGATCAGTGCAATACTGCCATCTGAAGTGATAGTGGCACCAGCCATACCAGGCGTCCCTTGCAGAAGCGCATCCAACGGCTTGATTACCACTTCTTCCTGACCAACTAACGAATCGACAACGAAACCAACTTGTTGTGTACCAATTTGTACAATCACAACGTGACCTTGCTCACGACGCAGCTTTTTATCAGAGCCGCGCACCAGCCAATGTTGTAAATAGAACAGTGGAATGGCTTTGTTTCTGACGACAATGGTGAGCTGTCCATCGACAATGTTTGTCTTTGACAGGTCTAAATGAAAAATCTCATTCACTGTAGCCAGTGGTAAAGCAAACGGCTGCTTGCCGACCACAACCATCAAGGTAGGCAATATAGCGAGAGTCAGCGGTACTTTGATTTCCAGTAAAGTGCCTTGTCCAAGCTTAGAGTGAATGTGGACGGTACCATTTAACTGGTTGATCTTCGTTTTGACGACATCCATGCCAACACCGCGGCCGGATATATCAGAGATTTGTTCTTTCGTTGAGAAACCCGGCGCGAAGATTAAATTGAATGCCTCGGTATCGGACATTCTGGCCGCTGCGTCCGGATCAAGCACACCGCGTTTGATCGCAATAGATTTCAGCTTTTCCGGATCCATCCCGGCACCATCATCCTGTATCGTCAACAGAATATGGTCACCCGCCTGCTGCGCTGCGAGTTTTACCAGACCCGTACGCGGTTTACCGGATTTTGCCCGCACATCTGGCATTTCAATCCCGTGATCGACGGAATTGCGCACTAAGTGCACCAGAGGATCGGCTAGTGCCTCAACCAGGTTTTTGTCCAGATCGGTCTCTTCACCTTCCAGTTCAAGGTTGATCTCTTTTTGCAGGGAACGGGCTAAATCCCGGACGACCCTGGGGAAACGACCAAACACTTTCTTAATTGGTTGCATCCGGGTTTTCATCACTGCACCTTGCAGGTCGGCAGTGACCACATCCAGATTAGAAATGGCTTTACTCATTTCTTCATTTTGCGCAACGCTCGACAGGCTCACCAGGCGGTTTCGAACCAGCACCAGCTCACCGACCATATTCATGATCTGATCCAAGCGCTTGGTATCAACACGTACTGTGGTATCGGCTTGCGCGGCGCCTTTGCTTTCACCATCGCCACTATCTTTCTCTTTTGCGGCAATAGGTGCAGGCGCTGGCTTCGCTTCTTCAGCTTTGGCGACTGGCGATTTTGCTGCAGGAGCAGGAGTTGGTGTCGGTGCTGCTTTTGCAGGCTCAGGCTTCACGGCCGGAGCTTTCGGTGCAGCAGCTGCAGGTGCTGCAGAAGGACCTATCGGTGCCTTGCCTTTGCCGTGTAATTCATCCAGCAGCGATTCAAACTCATCGTCGCTGATGTCATCACCCGAAGCAGCAGGGGCTGACGCAGCCGCAGGCGGTGGAACCACTTTAGGAGTCGGGGCAGGCGCTGCCGCTGCAGTTTGCTCTGGGATAAATGAGCCTTTGCCGTGCAATTGGTCAAGGATTGCTTCAAATTCATCGTCAGTAATGTCTGAACTGTCTGAACTCACCTGCAAAGAGGCGGCAACCGGCTGTGGAGTGGTATCACGCCCTGGAGCACCGCCACCATGCAATTCATCAAGCAGGCGCTCAAATTCGTCTTCATTGATATCATCGACGGAACTAGAATCAGCAACAGTCTCCGCGTCGGTCTCGAAGGAAACAGCTGCATCGAAAGTTTCAATGCTCATTTCCGGCTCAACACTGACAGGTTCAGGCTGATGCTCTTCTTCACCCTCAGGTTCACTTAGACGATGCAAGGCATGCAGCAATTCTGGCGATGCCGGTGAAAGCGCCTGGTGAGCCTGAACGTTCGCGAACATCTCGTTAATCGCATCTAACGCTTGCAGAATGACGTCCATCAATTCAGACGTAACTCGCCTTTTTCCTGTGCGCAGAATATCAAACACATTTTCTGCACCATGACAGGCATCAACCAGCTCTGTCAGGGATAGAAATCCAGCACCACCTTTTACCGTATGAAATCCACGAAAAATTGCGTTCAGCAAAGCAGAATCGTCGGGGTTGTTTTCTAGTTCGACCAACTGTTCCGCTAATGCTTCAAGGATCTCGCCGGCTTCGACTAGGAAATCCTGTAAAATATCCTCATCTAAATCAAAGCCCATGCCACTTTACCTCTCTTAGAACCCTAAACTCGATAATAAATCGTCAACATCATCCTGCCCTTGCACTACGTCGTTCCGGCTGCTGGCATCAATAATAGGCCCTTCGGCTTCATGTCCGGCTTTCGGTTTTCGTACTACAACAGGTCTGGCTTCCGCAGCGACAGTGACATGCCCGAATGCAGTTAACAACCCAATCAGGCTATCTTCTACTTCCCGAACCAGCTCAATCACGCGACGCAGGATTTGCCCAGTTAAATCCTGAAACCCCTGCGCCATGAGCACTTCAGTCATTGAACCCTGTAACGCATCCACATTGGTCGATGATTCATGCAAAAAACTATTTAAACTATGGCATAAGGCCTTGAATTCACCAAGTTTCATATTCCTGGTCATCAACTTTTGCCATTCTGGAAGGATTGCGTTCAAGCCATTGCTCAGCTTGTCTGCGATAGGGAGACAGGATTCAACTGCATCCATAGTCTGATTAGCAGCCTGCTCTGTCATATCAATAACATGAGACAACCGGCGTTTTGCATCAGGGATGTCCTCTTCCAGCAAATTACTGATTGAGGGATCAACCTGAAAACTTTTTAACGAATCGTGCAGTTGACGTGTCAGTTTTCCAACTTCTGCAAAGAGTTCTGACGAGCCAGGCACCGCGAGCCCCTGGACTAGCTCATTGGCGGCATCCTGCTCGCCCATTTCCAGCAACTGCACGAGCTCCCGCGCCTGATCAAGTGTGATAATAGGTGCCGTATATGCAGACATAGCGCCACTCCTGTGTCAGATACGGATTAACCTAAGCGCTCGAAGACTTTTGATAACTTCTCTTGTAAAGTTGCAGCAGTAAAAGGTTTAACAATATAACCATTCACACCTGCCTGAGCTGCCGCAATAATTTGCTCTTTCTTGGCTTCGGCTGTAACCATCAGGACCGGAATGTGTTTTAACTTGGCGTCTGCGCGGATTGCACGCAACAAGTCGATTCCTTGCATGCCTGGCATGTTCCAGTCGGTGACGACAAAATCAAAATCACCATTTTGCAGCATTGGCAGAGCCGTGCTGCCATCATCTGCTTCCTGCACGTTCGTGAACCCTAAATCACGTAACAGGTTTTTAATGATGCGTCTCATAGTAGAAAAATCGTCTACCACGAGAATTTTCATATTTTTATCCAAAATCCCCTCCGACGAGATACCCCAGTGGTTATCCTCAAAATTTACAACCAGTCTTGCATCCGCGACCTAAGCCGCAATAACGCCTGACTATGAATCTGACTGACCCGAGATTCGCTGACGCTGAGCACTTCGCCAATCTCTTTTAAATTGAGTTCGTCATTATAATAGAGTGACAATACTATTGCCTCACGCTCCGGTAAGCTACTGATATTTTTTACCAACGCTTGCTGGAACGAGTCGCTGGCCTGCTCTTCAAACAGTTGGTCATCCTGTTTGTCGTTTGCTGTGACCAACACATCTTCACTGATCCCTAAATCTTCCATGCCGATGATGCGCCCATTACTGGCATCACTCAGCATGTGATGATACTCATCTAAAGTTATATCAAGTTTTTCAGCAACTTCAACATCTTTTACGTCACGGCCTAATGTTGCTTCCAGTTCGGCGATTGTTTCAGCAATCAGCCTTGAATTCCGATGAACAGATCGTGGCGTCCAATCGCCACGTCGGATCTCATCGAGCATAGAGCCACGGATCCGGATGCCGGCAAAAGTCTCAAAACTAGCGCCTTTGGTGCTGTCAAAATTCTTCGCAGCTTCGATAAGACCGATCATGCCTGATTGAATTAAATCATCAACCTGCACACTAGCCGGTAAGCGAGCCAGCAAGTGGTATGCAATACGTTTAACCAACGGAGCATGTTTTTCAACCAGCAACTGCAGCTGGTTATTTCCGCCATATGCAGCTAAACGACTATTCACATCACCCCCCGCCGTTCGGACTGTGGCTGAACTAGCTGTTCCAGGAAAAATTCTAGATGACCAGATGCACTGGGCGGCACTGGCCACTGCACTGCACGTGTCGCCAGCGTTTTCACGGCAAGTGATGCCGGAGTCTTCGGAAAAGCATCGACAAATGCTTTTTGTTTACGTGCTGCTTTGCGGACATTTTCATCAAACGGAATCGTTGCGACCAGTTCTAAAGTCACATCCAGAAAACGGTCAGTCACCCTGCTTAGTTTCGCGAACAACTCTTGTCCTTCTCGGAGGCTTCGAACCATATTAGCGACAATCTTAAAACGCTGGACAGCATGCTCACGACTTAGAATTTTCATCAGGGCGTACGCATCCGTAATAGAGGATGGTTCATCACAGACTACGACTAATACATCCTGCGATGCGCGTGAAAAACTCAATACCATGTCTGAAATACCGGCTGCAGTATCAACCAATAACACGTCAAAGGAGGTCCGCAACTCACTGAAAGCGCGAATAAGCCCTGCATGCTCTGCCGGGCTGAGTTCTGTCATTGACTGAGTGCCTGACGTCGCAGGCACAATTTTAATCCCAAAAGGGCCCTCAATCAGGATGTCATCTAACTCAGCTTCGCCGGATAACACATGGAATAAATTTTTCTCAACACGCAGGCCTAACATGACATCGCAGTTAGCAAGCCCTAAATCCGCGTCCAGCACCAGTACTTTTTTACCCATCTGGGCCATTGCCATAGCAAGATTCAGCGTGACGTTAGTTTTACCTACGCCGCCTTTCCCACCTGTCACTGCTATTACTTTTACCATCTGCTGTTTCATTCTTCTCAGGCCGCTGGCTTGATCATACATTAATTCATGATTATGCATAGGTTCCATCCGCCCGGGCTGATCCATCCTGATACCACTGATGACCTGCACTGGCGTGTGCCAGACGTAACTGCTCAGCCTGGTCGACCATTACTTTAGCCTGAGCAGCTTCAATGTCCTCAGGGACCCGTTGCCCATTGGTCAAATAACTGACAGGTAAAGCATTTTGAATTGCGATATTGATAATCTCACCCAAGCTTAAGCATTCATCAAGTTTTGTGAAAATACAACCCGACAGCGAAATTCGTTTAAAGTGCTCGACAGTTTCCTGCATAACCCGAGCTTGTGAGGTGGCAGACAATACCAGATAACTTCTTATTTTGACACGCGAATTATGCATCAAAGCCGAGAGTTTTTCTGCAAGTCTGACGTCACGCTGACTCATACCGGCCGTGTCGATGAGAATCAGTTTACGCTGCTGTAACTGAGTTAACAGCGTGGCTAATTCTTCGTGATCTTTCGCTTGCTTGACCGGACAGCCGATAATACGACCAAAAGTCGCTAATTGTTCAAAAGCACCAATCCTGAAAGTATCGGTCGTGATTAAAGCGACCTGATCCGCACCATGCAAACGGGCAAATTGTGCAGCCAGTTTGGCCACTGTGGTGGTTTTACCAACACCGGTAGGCCCGACCAGGGCAACTACGCCACCGCGTCGCATCAGATCATCATTCGTTGTTGTGAGCTGTCCTGCTAACAACTCTAAAGCACACTCCCATGCTTCACTATCCGGAATGTCCTCCGGCATAAAACAGGCAAGCTGGTCTGCGATTGCTTCTGTCAGACCCAGCTCTTGCAGTTTTTCTATAACCAAGGCGCGAACAGGTTCCCGCCGGGCCAAATCCTGCCACATCAAACCGGAAACCTGATGCTGCAATAGCTGTTTCATCGAACTCATTTCTTGACGCATCCGGTCAAACTGCTGTTGCATCACCTGCATATTTTGTTGTTGTAGCTTATTGATATCGGCGATTGCTGCAGAGGACACGGCAGGATTTTGACGCTCTGGTGCTTGGATTGGTTTAGTTTTCTGTAAAAGAGGTGACTGAACTGACTCAGCAACGGGTTTGGCTGTCAATTTCTTGTCGGCGCTGCTACTCGTCTCTGCCTGCGCTTTTTGTTGTTTGATCATTTGTCTGGCCAGCAATGCCCGCAGTGAGTCGGCCGGCGGATCTTGCTCCTGCTCATCATCATCGACGCGGATATTTAACTGGCTTCCGCTGACAGCAGCGACTGGTTTGGCGACCGGTTTAGCGGCTGATTCTGGATGAGAGGCCTTATTTGGCGAGGCTTCAGGGTCAACCGCTGCGACTAGCTCAATACCCCCTGCGACTTTTTTATTCGATAAAATGATGGCATCAGGGCCCAAAAATTCTTTGACTTCTGCCAATGCAGTGCGCATATCTTTTGCTACAAAGCGCTTAATTTTCATCGTTTAACTCCTAACCGGCCTGGCCAACCACACTGACAATCCGTACTTGTTTGTCGTCAGGAATTTCCTGATACGACAAAACCCGTAATCCTGGAATGGTGTACTTCACAAATCGTGCCATCACGCTGCGCAAAATACCTGAGGTCAATAACACAGCCGGTTCGCCCGCAAGTTCCTGTTGTTGTGAGGCGTCGCGCAGCGACTGTTGAATTCTCTCTGCCAGACCTGGCTCTATACCGGCGCCGTCACTGCCAGCAGCCTGCATCGACTGATGCAGCATTTGCTCAAGTTCAGGCGCAAAAGTCATCACAGGAATTTCAGCCGCGCCCGCAGCGACTTCCTGCACGATGAGACGACGCAGGGCAATACGACATGATGCGGTCAGGACGTCAATATCCTGGCTACGTGCGCCGGTATCTACCAACGTCTGCGCGATCGTGCGCATATCCCGGATCGGCACGCCTTCGTGTAACAGATTCTGCAGCACTTTTACGACAGAGCGCAGCGGCAGCGTATCAGGGACCAAGGCCTCAGCCAGTTTCGGCGATGTTTTCGCCAACATATCCAGCAGATTCTGAACTTCCTCATGTCCAAGCAAACTTGCCGCGTGATTGGTCAAAATTTGGCTCAGATGCGTGGCCACCACTGTCGCCGCGTCAACCACGGTATAGCCGAGAGTCTGAGCATGTTCACGCTGATTCCGCGGGATCCAGACCGCGTCCAAACCAAAGGCCGGATCTTTGGTCGCAATACCTTTCAGATTCCCAAACACCTGTCCCGGATTGATTGCTAGTTCGTTATCGTGGCGTAACTCCGACTGCCCCGTATTTACGCCCATCAACGTCACCCTGTAGGTATTGGGTTCCAAATCCAGATTGTCACGAATATGCACAGCGGGTATCAGGAAACCAAGCTCCTGTGACAGTTTTTTGCGGACCCCTTTGATCCGCGCCAACAGCTCACCACCCTGCGCTTTGTCTACCAGCGGAATGAGCCGATAACCAACTTCCAGGCCAATCACGTCAACCGGATGCACGTCGTCCCAGCCGATCTCTTTTTGCGGAGATAAATCAGAGGCGGGTACCAATTCAGATCTAGATTGATTCGCTGCCATGAGTGGCACTTGATTCCGTTTATAAATGAAGTACGCTGCACCGCCTAATACTGCAGCCAAGCTTAAAAACGCCAGATGTGGCATGCCAGGCACAATGCCCATAATGGTCAACAGTGTTGCAGAGATCACCAGTACTTTGAGGTTACCCAACTGACCACTCATTTGCTCACCAAGGTCAGCTTCTTTGTTTTGGCGTGTGACGATAATGGCAGTGCCGATAGAGAGCAGGAGGCCTGGGATCTGGGCGACCAGACCATCACCGATAGTCAGTAAGGTGTAGACTTCGAGCGCTTCACCAAACGGCAGATCATGCTGTAAAGTACCAATAAAAATGCCGCCAATCAGACCCACGAATAAAATGATCAAGCCTGCGATGGCATCCCCTTTCACAAACTTGGTAGCACCGTCCATCGAACCATAAAAATCAGCTTCTGCAGTAACTTCTTCCCGACGCTTGCGCGCCTGGTCCTGGTCAATAAAACCTGAGTTCAAATCAGCATCAATCGCCATTTGCTTACCGGGCATCGCATCCAATGTAAAACGGGCGGTCACTTCAGCAATCCGGCCAGCACCTTTAGTCACCACGACAAAGTTAATGATCACCAGAATAGCAAAGACAACAATACCGACCGCATAGTTACCACCGATCACAACATTCCCGAAAGCTTCGATCACGGCTCCGGCTGCATCAGGGCCGGTATGCCCTTCCAACAAAACAATTCGCGTACTGGCAACGTTCAGAGCTAAACGCAGAATAGTGGCTACCAAAATCACCGACGGAAAAATTGCAAACTCCAGTGGTTTTTGTACATAGATAGTCACCAGCAAGACCACCAGGGCTAATGCAATATTGAAGGAAAACAGGATATCGAGCAGTAATGGCGGTAACGGCAGCACAATCATCGCCAACGCGGCCAAAATCAATAGCGGCGTACCGATCCCTTTCAGGTGTTGTAAATGCGAACGATCAAATCGCGTCAGGACGTTGGCTAGCTGCATGGGAGTTCCGCCGGAAAATTGACATACATAGAGTCATGGCAAAAATCATTCCAGAATCGCAGTGCACTTAGTTTCAATGCCGATTAGTGGCGGAATCCTTCCGGGATCGGTAAATCCTTCGCCAATGCTTTTGGTTTCTGGCCTTTACCCCGACGATAGACTTTTAACTGATAGACATAGGCCAGAATCTGGGCCACCGCGGAAAACAGCTGTTCCGGAATAGGATGGTCAAGCTCGGTCGTATGGTAAACCGAGCGGGCCAAAGCGGGTGAACGAATAATAGGAACCTTGTTGGCCTCAGCGATTTGACGGATATACATCGCCATCTCGTCGACCCCTTTTGCAACAACAATAGGAGCTCGCTGCTTGCCATGATCATATTTGAGCGCCACGGCATAATGCGTCGGGTTGGTGACGACGACATCCGCCGTCGGAACCGCCTGCATCATCCGCCGGCGCGACATCTGGATCTGCAAACCACGGATCCGGCCTTTGATTTCCGGGTTACCTTCGGAGTTTTTATACTCGTCCTTCACCTCTTGTTTGGTCATTTTCATCTGCTCGGTATGACGCCATTTTTGATAAGGCGCATCAATAGCAGCAATGATTAAAGTACTAGCGCAAAGCCCGAAGAACATCCAGCAAAGCAGATAAATAGCAGAGGCAATGTCTTGCGGACTGGTCATCAATGATAGGGCCATGATGTCATCAAAAAACACTGTGAGCAGTGCATAAGCACATCCAGACACCACCGCAACCTTTAAGATGCCTTTAAACAACTCAACCACAGAATTGAGACTAAACATCCTTTTAATGCCGGCGAGCGGGCTCAACTTATCCCCTCGGAAGCTGGCGCCATACCAGGTAAAATTGTAACCGCCAAGCAGGGTATTGCCGATGAAACCGGCGACTAGTATCACCGCACAAAGCTTGAGAAAGGCTGGGGTGACCGCCATCAGCGCCGCGTGTGCTGCCGCCGTCATCATCGTCGGATCTTGCACATCTTTTTGATTCAGACTGAGCAAACGCCGGCAAACATCTAATGTCGCTTCGGCCAACTCAGTCCCGTAAATCAGAATGCCGAGACTACTGCCCAGCAAGACCAGCGCAGTGCCCAGATCCTGCGATCTGGCGATATTACCTTTCTCCGCCGCATCACTGAGTTTTTTACCCGTGGGGTCTTCGGTCTTTTCCATATCGCTGTCGGCAGACATAGCATTCCTCCGTCAGCAACCAATGAGCTTGCACGTCACTTCGATGCCGTGCTGCCATTGCAAATTAAAGTGAAACATAAAGGTGTTCATCGTCAGCCACAGGATTAACAAGCCAGCGATCATAGTGACCGGGAAACCGATGGAAAAAATATTCAATTGTGGCGCAGCGCGTGTCATCACCCCAAAAGCCAGATTGACCAGTAGCATCGCAGTGACTGGCGCCAGCGTGATGGCCAATGAGGTGGCAAATATCCAGCCGCCGAACTCGGCGATCATCAGATAGTTATCAACATCCCACCATTCGCCGTTAATCGGCAGTGATTCGAAGCTGAACACAATCATTTGAAACATAATCAGATGGCCGTCATAGACCCAGAACATCAGCGTTGCGAGGATCAGATAAAACTGACCGATGGTCGGAATATTGATCCCACTGGCAGGATCAACTAATGATGAGAAACCCAATCCGGTCTGCGTGGCAAGGATTTGACCGGCCTGCACAAAGGTATTGATAAAAATCATTGAAATAAAGCCCATCGCCGTGCCAATCACCAGTTGTTGCATCACCTGGATCACGGTGAATGCAGACATCAAATCGGTATTTTTTACCGGTGGGATCACCGGCATGATGAGCAGTGTAAACATCACCGCTAAACCAATTTTAATGCGGTTTGGCACTGTTTTAGCACCAATGCCGGTCATCAGCGCAAACATGGCTGCAATACGGCAGAGCGGCAGCAGAAAGTCCGCAATCCCCTGCATCAGCACTGATAGCGGAAACTCCATCTCAGCTCACCAGCGTCGGGATGGATAAAAACAACGCGATGGTGTAGTCCATCAAAGTTTGCGTCATCCAGTGACCGCCATAGATAAGCGCCAGCAACGTCACAATCAAGCGTGGCAAAAAGCTCAGGGTTTGTTCGTTAATGGAGGTAGCCGCCTGAAAGATTGATACGACGAGACCAACCACCAACGAAGGCATGATGATGATGCCGACCAGCAGGATCACCAGATATAACGCATCGTTCAGAATATCGACAAAGGTTTCCGGCGTCATGTCAGACTCCTATGCCATAGCTGTTCGCCATGGTGCCCATGACCAGAAGCCAACCGTCAACCAGCACAAACATCATCAGCTTGAACGGTAGCGAGATAATCATCGGTGACAACATCATCATCCCCATTGCCATCAGTACCGAGGCCACCACCAAATCGATAATCAAAAATGGGATAAAAATCATAAAACCGATCTGAAACGCGGTTTTAAGCTCTGACGTGACAAAAGCCGGGATCACGATAGTGATCGGATAATCCTGATGATTCGCCACCTTAGGATGGCCGGCGATCTCGGCGAAGGTTTCTAAATCTTTGATCCGGGTCTGATGCAGCATAAAAGCTTTCATCGGTTTTATCGCTGCGTCCAGCGCCTGAACTGAGGTAATGTCCTCTTTGAGGTAAGGTTGGATCGCCTGATCGTTGACCTGTTTGAACGTGGGCGCCATGATAAAAAAGGTCAGAAACAAGGTGATACCTATCAACACCTGGTTCGACGGACTGGACATCAGACCTATCGCCTGCCGTAAAATCGCCAGCACGATGATAATCCGGGTAAAACTGGTCATCATAATCAGGGCAGCCGGCAGAAAACTCAGCGCGGTCATCATGGCCAGGATCTGCAAAGTCACACTGTATTCCTGACTGCCATCAGGATTCGTGGTGATTTGCAACGCTGACAACCCTGTATTGTCAGCAAACACTGCTGGACTGAGCAACACCAGCAGGACAAGAACGATTCGGAACATAACGGCAGATTACTTTTTCAGGAACGACTGTAACTGCGTATGAAAGTCTGATGCCAACTTTTCTTCTGGAAGGGGATTTTCAAGATCAAACAGGAAATTGACGCTGTGCGGCGTAACACCAATCACACGCTGTTTTCCTTGTATTTCAATAACTAAGATTCTCTCTTTCTGCCCGATAGGCAAAGTCGCAACCACTTTAAAATGTTTTGAACCGGGCATTTTCAGCTGCAGTTTTTTGTACAACAGCGCCATTACCACGATAGCGCCGAGCACCAGCGCCAAAGAAATGACAATCTGGCCGAGGCCAGGTAGATTAGCGCTCTGACGCAGCGGCAGCGCAGCGCTGTCAGCCTGCGCTGCGACCTGAGCAAAGGCGAAAGAAGGAAAAGCTGCGAGCGCCATCAGGGTATATCGGCGCATTTCAGCGTAACTTCTTGATACGTTCAATCTGACTGATGACATCAGTCAGGCGAATACCAAACTTATCATTCACGACAACCACTTCACCGTGCGCAATCAGAGTCCCGTTGACTAGCACATCCAGTGGTTCGCCGGCAACACGCTCCAGCTCAACGACAGACCCCTGATTTAACTGCAGCAGGTTACGGATGCTGATTTTGGCACGCCCGACTTCCATTGAAATAGTGACCGGGATATCCAAAATGGTATCCAGTTTACGCCGCTCATCGCCGGATAACGGCGGTTGCTCTTCATGCAGTTCATCAAGCTCTACCGCCTCAGCATCCCCGGTGCCCTCTGCTTCCGCCAGGGCGGCGGCCCATTCGTCCATGGTATCTTTATCGTCAGCCATTACCATCTTTCCTCACTACGTTCATTCAGGATCAAATCGGCTTCCAATTCACTGATGTCGGCATCACTGTCTAAGCGGCGACCGCCTTTAGTAAAGACATGCAGCTCAGACTTAACCGATTCTGGTCGTTTGATTTTTTCGACAATTTTTAATGCCACATTGTCACGTGACTTGCCCATTTTGGCGCGGTACGTCGGCAGATCTTCAATCAAGACCGTGATAGTTTCAGGGATCTCCACCGGGATGATGTCGCCGGCTTTGAGATTCATCACTTGTTCTAAAGTCAGGTCAACATCCATCATTTTGGTGGTCAGGTTGACTTTCACGTCCATGATTTCGTCACGCAGCGCTTTACTCCAGCGCAGATCAGTATCTTCTTTGTCACTCTGCACACCGGCGTCGAGCAGCTCGCGGATAGGCTCCAGCATCGAATAAGGTAAGGCGACATGGAAATCACCGCCGCCCCCGTCCAATTCAATATGAAAGGAGCTGATCACGACCACTTCGGTCGGGCTGACGATGTTTGCCATTGCCGGGTTTACTTCGCTGTCGAGGTACTCAAAAGACACGTCCATCACGGGCGCCCAGGCTTCTTTGTAATCTTCGAAAATCAGCTTCAGCAGCATTTGAATAATGCGCCGTTCGGTGGGTGTAAATTCGCGACCTTCGATTTTGGCGTGATAACGACCATCACCACCAAAAAAGTTATCCACTAAAATAAATACCAGGCGTGCTTCCATCGTGATAAGGCCAGTGCCTTTCAACGGACGAAACCGCACCATGTTCAGACTGGTCGGGACGAACAGAGTGTGCACGTATTCGCCAAACTTAATCATTTGGACGCCGTTGATCGAGACTTCCGCAGTGCGGCGCATCATGTTGAACAAACTGATGCGCATATGACGGGCAAAACGTTCGTTGACCATCTCCAGCGTCGGCATCCGGCCCCGGACAATCCGATCCTGTGAAGAGAAATCATATTCCATCGCCGAGCGTCTTCCGCCCGGTCCGGAACTATCTTCTATCTCTTCTTCTTCGACATCATCAACGCCATGCAATAGCGCGTCAATTTCGTCCTGGGATAATAAATCAGTCAATCTGTTGCCCTCCGGTTCAAACCGGCTCTACTGCATCACAAACCCGGTAAACAGGATCTCTTCGACCACCGGAGAGCCTGCCACACCTTTTAACGCTTCCTGAACATCTTTTAAAGCAGATGCTTTAATGGTTTCTTTACCTGCCGCAGTCACTAACTCATCCGCATTGGCTTTACTAAAAGTGCGAAGCATGGTGCTTTCAATCAGCGGAATATGTTGTTTCGCGGTCTCTTCGTTTTGCGACCCTCTGACCAACAGTTGCGCTTTGATTTGGACCAAGCGGTCGCGGCTGGCACCAGAGACATTAAACACAAAAGGCCTCGGCATCCCAACATATAAAGCAGACCCCATCTCCGGACTGCCTGCGGCAGGCGCTTCACCATCGGCCGCTGGTGCAGCGCCATCTGCGGCTGGCGCTCCTTCGGCACTGGCTTCAGCAGCCGGCGGCGGATCGCCACCCATCATCATAAAAGCTGCACCGCCACCGCCCAACAGCACGACAGCTGCCGCTGCGATAATGATCATTTTTTTCTTTTTATTGCCGCCATCGGCAATCTCGAGTTCTTTTTCCGCCGCCATTGCTGGACTCCGTATCCGTTGGTTTTGTTATTATTTACTTCGTTACGGGACAAAGGCAATCAACATCGACGGATCTGCCACTTTTGTCTGCATCGGGCCAACAATCACGCATAAAAATCGACCATCCGGTCAGAAACCCGCACCTGAACCGTTTGCACTGTTGCCAAATCAGCATCGTCACTACCGGATGGACCCGAGCGTGCCTGCCGCTGATCCTGCTGCGCACCGGACTGGCGTTGTTCGACCTGTCCCTCGGTTAATGCGATGCCCTGCTGTTCTAATAAGTCACGCAATTTCGGCATTTGTTGTTCCAGCGCTTCTTTTGCTGCCTGCTGCTGCACAACAAACTGCACACTCAGTTGGTCTTGCTGCAGATTCATTTTAATCTGGATAGAACCTAACTCTTCCGGATGCAGCTGAACTTCAGCTGTCTGCAGCTTTTGTTGGATCTGGACCATCACCCGGTCTTTGAGCTGCTGTGCAGCTCCAGGTTCAGTCAGCGCTAAAGGCGCCTGCCAGGTCATGAGGCTATCCGCCGGACGGGCTGACAACAACGCTGGGCTGGCGCTGCTGGTCGCTGCGGCTGGCGTCAGTGGCTGAACGACCGCCGATTGTGGCAGTGAAGCTTCAGTCGCTTGCTGTACTTGCTGCAGTTGCTGGACAAAAGCTGGCGCAGTTTGGGCCGGTTGAGCTGTCAGATTCGTCAGCATCGCTTCCACACTGGCTTTAGCTTTTCCCTGACCGGGCTGTTGTTCTGCATCAGATTGCTGCTGTTGTTGCTGCTGGGTTTGATGATTCACTGCCTTTAAGTGCTCAGCAAATGCATTGGCAGCGGGAGCTTTGTCTGAACCCGCCGTGGTGGTTAAACCAGGCCGAGAGATACTGCCAGCGCCTGCCAGCACCTCATTTGCCTGCAAAGCTTGCTGCAGTGGATCGGCAGACGGTTGCTGCTGATTGAGCGCACTATCACTGGTTAAGACAGTTGGCTGAACACTATCGGACGTCTTCAAAGCCTGTTCCGGTGTTGTTGCACCCTGCACTGGAGCTGCCGTTACTTTCGCAGGTTCGGCCAAAGAGTCTGCTGGGGTGACGACCAGCTGCGCACTCAATTCATCAGTCTTGGCATCAGTCTTGGCATCCACTGCGAATTCTTGACCTGCCACCGCCGCTGCCACTTTTACCTCAGCGCCTCCATCCATTGGGCGTGCCGTCGGCTGTGCATCGACAGCTGCTGTTTGCACTGCAACCGTTGCGGTGGCTGCGGCGCTTAGCGTATCCGAGCTCTGGAACACTTGCGTCATAACGTCAGGCTGATCAACCGGCAGGTCTGTTACTGAACTCTGAGGGGCAGTTTTAAGCTGCTCTGCGGTTGGCGCATCAACGGCGACCGCAGGTTGCTGCGGGTCGGCCTGATTCACTGCCACTGTCGCTGCTGCGCTGGTGTCCACTGTCTGGTCGGTAGCAACCTGCAGGCTCGCGGTATCAGCAACAGTGCTTGCTACACCGGCTTGCTCAGTCAGCAGAGCTGTCGCAGCGTCCCCTGCTAGACTGGTCAACCCGTCGTCAACAATAGGTGCAGAGAGATCCTGCAACACGCCTACTTCTGCAGGGCTATCGCCAGCGATCTTATTTGCCTGCAATGCTGGGCTGTAACTTTTAGCTTTTTCGATAATATCGAGCCATGGCTTATCATCTTCCGCCGTGCCAACAACTTCCACCGGAATATCTTGCTGGCTAGGCAGACCGGCAAGTGGGTCATCGAGCCAGACCCGTCCATCTTTGGTCGACGTCGTTTCTGCATCAGCGGCAACCTTCTGCCGTGCGGCAATCAACTCCAGCAATGCTGGATCTATCGCTCTGGTATCCTCGAGCAACAGTGAAGGCGTGAGCTCCTGTTCACTGAGTTCATCCGCCAGCTTCAGGCTGAAACTGTCACCGGCGTCATCTTCGGACGAAGGCGCCGTGTTTACTAAAGATTCAGCACCCGGACTGCCCAATGTCAGGTTGATATTGAGATTCATCATCACGCCTCCGACCGCATTGCCTGCGGACTCTATTCGTTCTACTGCCGGTTTTATTTGTGCTACCGACGATACAATTTGGTTTTACCGTTGGTGTTCATACAATTTTCAAGCCAGCCTGCATCTGTTCAGACGCCATTTTGCTGCAAGCGCCGGAAAAATTGTTGTGTTGCAATCTCGTCCAACAGTTTTTGTTCCAGCCGGTTTTGCCGTTGCTGACTGGCTGAAAGCTCTTTGTCGATCAGTAATTCGATCGCTTTACGCTTTTTCTGCATAGCTAACCAAGCGGTCCGGCGCATATCCACCACACGTTGTGCCTGCTGGATCTGCAAGTTTTGCTGCTCTAAAGCCTGGTCAAGTTTGGTAATAAAATTCAGGTACTGATTAAACTGGCGGCTTTGTACGCCTTCTGCGCCGCGTTGCTGGGTCTGCCGGATATAGTCGGTGCGATAATCCGCCAGCCCCTGATACCGGTCGTTACAGGTTTGCAGGAACTGCTGCGCCTGCACAAAATTAGCCAGCAGCTTTTCTTCTTTTTCTTTTTGTACTTGTACTAATAATTGCAGTTGTTTGAGCGCCATACTTAAAAGCTCCGGTTGGCAGGTAACAAGGTGTTCAGTCCTGCCAGACATTCGTCATAAGGCACGACATCAGTCATCCCCTGTTGCAGGAAACGGTTAATTTTTGGCATCAGGCTGATCGCCTGATCCAGCAGTGGATCCGAGCCTTTGACATAAGCACCGATTGAAATCAGATCTTTACTCTGACTGAAGCTGGCATAAAGCTGCTTCACTGCACGGGCCAGTTTCTGATGCTCCATGCTGGTAACTGCTGGCATGACGCGGCTGATGGACCTTTCAATATCAATGGCCGGAAAATGACCACTGTCAGCGAGCTGACGGGATAACACGATGTGACCATCCAGAATCGCGCGGGCCGCATCAGCGATCGGATCCTGCAGGTCATCGCCTTCGGACAATACGGTATAAAAAGCGGTGATGGAGCCCTGGCCCTCACCGCCATTACCAGCACGTTCAACCAGCGCCGGTAATTTGGCAAAAACCGAAGGGGGATAGCCTTTCGTCGCGGGCGGCTCACCCACAGCCAGAGCGATTTCCCGCTGTGCCTGTGCGTAACGGGTGACTGAATCCAGTAACAGCAATACATCTAAGCCCTGATCACGGAAATACTCGGCGATTTGCACAGCCGTCTCACAGCCTTTTAACCGCATCAGTGGCGAGACATCGGCAGGCGCTGCCACGACTACAGCCCGTTTACGGCCTTCATCGCCCAGAATTTCATCGATGAATTCTTTGACTTCACGACCCCGTTCACCCACCAGCCCCACCACTATCACATCGGCAGCAGTCCCGCGGGTCATCATGCCAAGCAACACCGACTTACCGACACCAGAGCCGGCGAACAAGCCCATCCGCTGGCCTTTGCCGACAGTAATGATGCTGTTGATGGCACGAACACCGACGTCCAGCGGTTGTTTGACCGGTCGGCGATTCAGCGGATTGATTGGATTTTTTTTCTGCTTGGCAAACTCAGTTGCCCGCACCGGGCCTTTGCCATCGAGCGGATTACCAGCACCATCGATGACACGACCCAGTAATGCCATGGTGAGCGGAACGCCCAAGTAATCATTGAGCGGCGTCACCCGGGCCCCCGGAATAACGCCGGTAATATCGTCTTTGGGCATCAGAAAAATCCGGTCCTGGGCAAAACCAACAACTTCAGCCAGCAACTCGCCGTCAACAGTGTCCACACTGCAGGTTTGACCAATCGCCGCAGACAAACCGGTTGCTTCCAGCGTGAGCCCCACCACACGGACCAGACGACCGGCGACTACAGGCCGATTCTGCCGGATAAACTGTTGCTGTTGCTGCAGGCGGTCAGCAAGTGTGCTGCGCCTTGATTCAACTGTCATGCTTTTGACACTGCCGCTGGATTAATCAGAATAATCAGCAGATTGCAGGAAGTGTTCCAAACTGAGTTGCAGACGCTGTTTTAGGCTGCGTTCGACCGAAGAATCTCCGGCATCGATGCGAATATCGCCGATTTCCAGTGCAGGTTCCGCTCTGAGCTGCCATTGCCGCTCGGCTAAATCCTCGGCACTGTAATGTTGCTGGATCACCGCCAAATCCTGTGGATGCAGGCGAATTTCAATTTGGCTGGCTTTAAGCGGCAAGGCGTCAATCGCCTGACGTAGCGTTTGTAAAATGATTTGCGGATTGGTTTTGATTTCCACCGCCACCACCGCCTGTGCCATTGCAATGGTCAGGTTTAGCAGCGATTGTTCGACGCGCTGATCAATTTGTTGCAGCGGTTGCTGTAGTTGCTCGATCAGCAGTTGCAGCTGTGCCAGTTGTTCCCGGATCAGCGCTTCCCCTTCGGCAAGACCGGTTTTGCGACCTTCCGCCTGACCTTGTTGCAAGCCGTCCTGATACCCCTGCTCGCGCCCTTCGGCATAACCCTGGCTAAAGCCCTCTTCTTTGCCTTGCCCCAGGCCTTCGTCAAAAGCCGCCTGACGGATTTGTTCAATATCGTCCGCCGTCAGCGGTTTAATTTCTTCTGCTTCTGGCAATCTTGCCAGTAACCTTTCGCCTGGTTGAGGTGGAGTCTTATACAAGGCATTGGTTTTACTTGTCTTTTTCTGCGGCGCAGCCTGAAAATCCGGCGCGGGCCAGTTGCGCAGCAATTCCAGCACTTCTGCATCCGGCTCAAAAGGCCGGTGCTTGATAAAATCGTTCAGGCTCATCTGCTACTCCAAAAGCCGCGCCACCCCAAAGGGTTCATTACAGGAAGTCTTCACCGCCACCGCCACCGAGCATAATCTCGCCGGCATCGGCCAGACGCCGCGCGGTGGACAGAATTTCTTTCTGCGCGGTTTCGACTTCGCTGACCCGCACCGGCCCCATCGCTTCGAGGTCGTCGGCCAGCATTTCTGCCGCCCGTTTTGACATATTTTTCAGGATCTTCTCTTTCAGATTGTCGTCGGCACCTTTGAGGGCTTTCATCAGTACATCCTGCTGCACTTCGCGCAGAATGGCCTGAATTGCCCGGTCGTCGACTTCGAGTAAGTTTTCGAACACGAACATCAGGTCCTGAATTTGTTGTGCCATTTCTTCGTCGTGTTCGCGGATAGAATCCATCAGCTGACCTTCGACGTTGGTATCCAGGTAGTTCATGATATCGGCAGCCGCTTTGAGACCACCCATCTTCGCTGCTTGCGCACCAGCCTGACCGGCAAACTGCTTCTCCATAATCTCGTTTAATTCCTGCAATGCCGCCGGCTGAACTTCTTCGAGGTTGGCGATCCGCATCGTTAAGTCAAGCCGCACTTTTTCCGGGAACTGCGACAGGATCTCCGCCGATTGTTCCGGTTCGAGGTAAGACAGCACAATCGTTTGGATTTGCGGGTGTTCGTTGCGGATAATGTTGGCAACTTGTTTCGAATCCATCCATTTCAGTGAATCCAGACCTTTGGCGCCACCGCCCAGAATGATCTGGTCAATCAGATTCGAGGCTTTCTCTTCACCGAGTGCTGCAGTTAACGCGCGGCGGATGAAGTCCTCGCTCTGGAAGCCGATGGTACTGAAGTTCTGGATCTGCTCGATAAACAGCCGGTGCACCGCGGAGATTTTGGCCTGATTCAGGTCCTCAATCGACGCCATGGCCATACCGACTTTCTGTACCTGCTTAGGTTCCAGATGTTTCAGGATCTGCGCCGCATCTTCTTCCGACAAGCTCAGCAACAGGATGGCGGCTTTTTCTACGCCATCGAGCTTACCAACATCAAAAGCTGGTTTTTGGGTTGTTTCTACATTACTCATCTTCAGCCAACCAGTTTTTCACGACCAGAGAGGAAAGTTCAGGCTCATTGGCAACCAGCGCCCGCACCGCTTTTAACAGATCTTCGTCACCGTGCAGATCTGGCAACATTAAGGTGCCATCTGCAGCGAACCCAACCGACTTCGCATCGAATTCTTTACTGAGCATATCAATTGTGTCGTCACCAAGGTCAACGCCACGCGACAACGACATTTCATCATAAGTTTCCGACGTATCTTCAGGGTAGATCAGTTTCTTCAACATTGGCCGGACGACAGCCAGGATCAGCACAATAATGACCAGTGCTGCCAGGGCGAGCCGGACAACCCGCATAAACCATTCCTGTTCATAGATAGGCTGCTCAGCAGCTGCGACAATCTCTTCGCGGGTAAAGGGCACTGAAACAACTTCAATGGTATCGCCCCGCTGTACGTCAAAACCAACACCGCCCTGCAACAAACGGCGGATATTTTGCATTTCAGCCTGCGTGCGTGGCTCTGGTTTAGCCGGCGCATCTGCAGTACCTGCTCCAAGTTTGTAATCAACCGCCACCGACACACTGATACGGCGGATCACACCACTTTGCTGGGTACTGTGACTGATTGTGGTATCTAATTCGTAATTGCGCGTGACGTCTTTGCTATTGCGGCCAGGCACCACAGGACTAGAACCATCACCGGCTTTTTCCGGGATATTGGCATCAAGCGGTGGTTGATTTGACAGGGCGCCGGGAATACCCATTGCACCGCCGCCAACACTATTCTCTTCGGACGTCATTTCACTGCGAATAGCAGGTAAATCTGGGTTATAACGCTTTTGGGTCTGCTCAGTCGTCGTGAAGTCCATTTGTAAATCGACTTGCGCGGTATAGTTATCCAGACCAAGGATTGGAATTAAGATAGAGTCAATTTTCTGGCGATACTCGTCTTCGCGCTTTAACTCAATTTCGTACTCGCGTCTGGAACGTGCTGAAGCCGCATCTTGTGAGCCACTGTTCAGCAGTCGACCATTTTGATCTGTCACTGTCACTTTAGAAGGTGACAGGCCCTGTACGGCCGATGCAACCAAATCAACGATCGCATCCACCTCACCATCCTTGATAGTTTTGCCGCCTTTTGCCGTAATCATGACGGTCGCCGATGGATGCTTCTCCACCCTGGCAAAAATATTCTCTTTTGGAATCGCCAGTAACACCCGGGCCCGGGCGACGCTCTGAAACTCTTCGATAGTTCTGGCTAACTGCTGCTCGCGGCTGTGTTTCAGCCGTTCCATTTCCAGCCGCTGACTGACACCAAAACCACTATCCTGCATCAGGATCTCATCACCGCTGTTCGAGTCTTTTTCCAGACCCGCCCGACTCAGGCTCAGTTTGATATCCTGATACTTGTCGCCTGCCACTAAAATCGTGTTGCCTTCGAGTTTATATTCGATTTTTTGTGCATCCAGATGGTCCAGATGCGAAATGAGTTCGGTGGTTTCAAAAGTACCGAGGGGACGCATATCAGGTTCACGTGCCCACATAATGATCAGGATAGCGATGGCGACGCAGATCGTTAATGCAATAATTAACGCGACCTGCCGCACAATATCCATCCCACCCATCGAGCCAATAAACCCCGATTTTTGTTCAACCGGAGCCGGACTATCGACCGGTTGATTAAAGTCGTTTGCGCTAAGGGTTAATTCTGTTGATTCAGCCATTTATATCGCTCCCATCACACCGGCATTGCCATAACTTCTTTATAGGCTTCAACCAGTCTGTTACGGATCTGGACTGTTGCATCAAAGGCGATTGACGCTTTTTGCCCCGCAATCATCGCTTGTGCTAACGAAACCTGTGGGTCGCCCATTTCAACAGCTGTTTGCAACTCATTGTTGTTCTTTTGCAAACCATTCACGGTGTTTAATGCCTGTTTGAGCAGCTGAGAAAAATCGCTCTGGCTGGTGTTGTCGACCTGAGACGGCCCTATCTGCACGTCACCGGACACATTGCGGGCCTGGCGAGCAAATGTCTGCATTTCCTGATAAAGCCCTGCGCCTTTGATATCCATGATGGTCTCACCTGTGAAGCTGTTGATATAGCAGGATACAAGCACAAGGCGTGCCAGTTTATTTTTATTTTAAATCATAAGCTTAGCTTAATATTGCGCAGTCAAAAAACCGACACCGTTGAAGCTAGGTCTGGAGAAAGTCATTGCAGGGGGCGGAAAAAACAAGGCGCTGTCGTGTAGCACAGCAGTGTTATACAAGATAAACGCCGCTGCATGTCCTGCACGGACCTGGCAGCGGCGCTACGAAATGCAACAGACTCAGAACGGTAACGCAATGCCAGATTCGCGCATCCGGGCTAGCTTATAACGTAACGTACGTGCGCTAATCCCCAGCTTTTCAGCAACTTCTTTGCGGCGATTGGCACAGGCTTTCATCGTTTCCAGAATAATCCTGTGTTCCTGCTCGTAAACGCCGGATTTAAACACGCTTAATTCCGGATCTGCACTAATCATCATGGGTTCAGGCCGTGTGGCGTGCACATGACTGTTTTCCAGCAAAATATCGTCTTCAGTGACGACACCGTCACTGTGCACGATCAGCGCTCGTTGGATCACGTTATCCAATTCACGCACGTTACCGGGCCATTCGTGAGTTAACAGCTTGCGTTTTGCCGCAGCGGTGAATTCAGGCACTGCTGTGCCCTGCTGCTGACAATGACGCTCCATCAGATGAGCCGCCAGCGGCAGAATATCTTCTGGACGCTCCCACAAGGCCGGCCAGGTCAGCGGGAAGACATTGAGGCGGTAGAACAAATCTTCGCGGAACAGTCCCTGAGCCACGGCCTGACGCAGATCGCGGTTACTCGTTGCGATCACGCGGACATCCAGCTTGATCGTTTTACGGCTCCCCAGGCGCTCAACCTCGCGCTCTTGCAGCACCCGCAGTAGTTTAGCCTGCAGATTGAGGTCCATCTCGCTGATTTCATCTAACAAAATCGTGCCTTGCTGTGCCTGCTCAAATTTGCCCGGACACGCAGCGATAGCGCCGGTAAAGGCGCCTTTCTCATAACCGAACAAAGTCGACTCCAGCATATTTTCCGGAATAGCTGCGCAGTTAATCGCAACAAAAGGACCATCATGCCGGCCGGATTGCAGATGAATGTAACGGGCAAGGACCTCTTTACCGGAACCACTCGGCCCTAACACCATCACATTTGCATCAGATTTTGCCACCTTTGCAGCCAGTTTGACCAACTGCTGACTGCTGGCTGCGGCCACAATAGGTTCAAACGGCAATACTTCCTCAGGACTGACATAGCGACTAACCATGTTGATCAACACTTCGGGCGAAAACGGCTTGGCCAGATAGTCCGCGGCGCCGATCCGGATCGCAGTCACCGCATCATTGACGGTCGCGTAGGCAGTCATCATCAGCACCGGTAGCTGCGGATAATTCAGCTTGATTGATTTCAGCAACTCGAGACCAGAAATAGCCCCCATCTGGACATCGCTGACGACCAGGCGGATCTTATGCTGTTTCAGTTGCTGCAGAGCCTGTTCAGCATTCCCGGCCAGCACCACATCGTATTGTGCGAGGACCAGAGTATCTGCCAGAGCTTCCTGCAAGCCGGCATCATCTTCAACGACCAGAATTTTAGGCTTCTGCATGGCATGGCTCCTTCAATAAACTTGCACTAGCTGTCGCAGTGCGGACATCTGCCGGACAAACCGGCAACATGATTTCAAAACGGGCACCCCCATGCTGACTGGGCAGACATCGGGCGATACCATTGTGTGAGGTGGCTACCGCCTGCACGACGGCAAGGCCAAGCCCAGTGCCGTTACTGCGCGTAGTGAAAAAGGGCTCAAAAATTTGCTGACGTAAATGTTCAGGCACACCAGGTCCTTCGTCTTCAACCGCCAGCACCACCTGGCGCTGATCTGGACTGGCGATGGCAGACAGGTGAATACGGGCACCGGGACCGGCATGTTCCAATGCGTTATGCACCAGATTACTGAGCGCACCAGCCAACGCCGAGTGATTGCCAAGAACGTTCACGTCGGGATCCGGTAACTCCACCAGCACAGTCCCCTGCTGCTGCAGCACCAGCGGTTCGACTGCGGCAAACACTTCACTCAGCAGTTGTTGCATCGACAGTGGCAGTGCCTGTTGCTCGCGACCGGCACGGGCGAATAAAAGTAAGTCATTGACCTGCTGTTCTAAATCAGTCAGTCGGTTCAGTAGTTTCTGTGTAAATTGCTCGCGGGCTGCAGGGGCCAGTTTTAGATTGGTCAGATTGCGCGCATACAACAAAGCACCGGATAACGGCGTGCGTATTTGATGCGCCAGCGACGCCATCATCTTACCCAGCGAAGATAACCGCTGCAGGTGCGCCAGACGGCTTTGCAATTGTCGGGTTTCAGTCAGATCCGTCATGACAATCAGCTGACCTGCCAGCGGTTCCAGCGGGCTAATTGCCAACTGCACTCGCCTGCCATCGTGCAGCGAAACTTCCAGACCATCGTCATTACGCGGACGAAAACTGCGATTGATCACGTCCAGCCAGCGCTGACCATGCAAAGGTTCACCGAGCATGGCAACCGCCACCGGATTGGCTTGCATGACATATCCACGCTGATCCAACACGACAATGCCATTGGGTAACACTTGCAGCAGATGCTGTAAGCGCTGCAGCTCCTGACGTTCAGCATCAGTCATCACCACAGGCGCAGCAACAGCTGACAGCCCCGGTGACAATGCCAGGCCTGGCATCGTCAGTGCAGGTGTCTTCTTCAGTACAGCGTGCGGGGAAGTGAGCATAATTTCACCGTCAGGATATTGAACATACCTGAATCAAGCAGAAATCATGCCATTAATGTTTTTGTTTATTTACAAAGGGTTATGCGGATTATTTTTGCCAATTTTTTGGCAGTCAGTCGTTAGCGTCGGAGTCAGCCTCGTCACGCATCAGGTTGTATTTGCGCATTTTCTCAACCAATGTGGTACGGCGCAGGCACAACACATCGGCGGCGCGGGCGACGATAAAGTCATGCCGCTCCAGTGCCTGATTAATCAGGCTCACTTCCAGATCCGCCAGGAACTGCTTCAGATCCATGCCTTCATCAGGCAGCAAACCCAATTGTTCTGAGGTTGGTGTTTGGAAACCAGTCTCGTCAGCATGGTCTTCATCATCGCTGCCAAACTGGAACAGTTCATTGATGGCGTCGCGTTCGAGCAATGCTTCCGGATAATGCGGCACATAGGTTTCGACATCGATATGCCGGTACTTTTGCGGCAAATCAGCCACATCGACCACCTGATTCGGAAACATAATGGTCAGGCGTTCAACTAGATTACCCAATTCGCGCACGTTACCCGGCCATGGATGCAGTTTTAGACTTTCAATGGCACGCTCGGTGAACTTCACGCCTGACTGGCCCTGTGTTTCCAATCTGTGAAGTAATTCTGTCAGCAACAACGGTAGATCGTCCGCCCGCTCTTTCAGCGCCGGCGTGTCGATCGGAAACACATTTAGCCGGTAATACAAATCTTCACGGAAGCGCCCATCTTCAATCATGCCTTCGAGTTGGCGGTGCGTTGCTGCAATGATCCGGACATCAGCCCGGATCGGCTGGCTGCCACCGACCCGCTCGTAAGTGCGCTCTTGTAACACCCGCAGCAGTTTCACCTGCATCGGCAGTGGCATGTCGCCGATTTCGTCGAGGAAAATAGTGCCGCCCTGTGCCAGTTCAAACCGCCCTTTGCGCGTCGAAATTGCGCCAGTGAAAGCACCTTTTTCGTGACCGAATAACTCACTTTCCAATAATTCAGCAGGAATAGCCCCACAGTTAATCGGCACAAAAGGCCCGTCACAGCGATGCGACAACACATGGATGTTCCGCGCCACCACTTCTTTACCGGTGCCGGATTCGCCCAGAATGAGCACATTGGCGTCAGTCTTTGCCACTTGCTGAATGAGGAAGCGGACTTGCTGCATCACCGGGCTGGTGCCGACCATGCCGACAAACCGGTGTTGCATGTCATGCTGACGCTGTCCGGGCAATAAACGATGGTATTCCTGACAATCGCGCAATTGCTGTGTTAGCGAGGCATAAGCAAAGGGTTCCGTCAGCAAACCAACGGCATTGGCATGGCGCAAGAAGGGTTTTAAATTTTCACCTAATAATAAAAAAGCGCAGGCCGGATATTGCTGCAGGATCTGCTCATGCAGCTGTGATGTCAGCGCACCGAGTAACACCACGGCTTTTGGATCTGTATGAAGTGCCGCGACTAATTGTTCTTCGCTCAACACCGCATGCGGTTCATGAATAAAGTTCAGGATGACACTCAGGCGTTGTGCCCGGCTATCCTGTTGATCCAAAATAAATAATTGTGGGTTCATTTCGTCGAACTGCCAGCTTTTTTTTCATTGTTGCAAAGCACCGCGTCCCTTGCAAGCAACAAACGCTGGTTTTTTGACAGTAGCGTCAAAAAAACAGCGTTTTAGGCATTAACTGAGCAATTGCAGTGCCTGTTCTGACTGAATGCGGCTTTGCGCCGCAACCGCAATGCCGGCTTGCTCGCGGATTTGCCCCTGCACCCGCTCTGTACTGGCTTTGGCATAATCCAAATCGGCAATTCGACTGATGGCAGCCTGCTCGTTGACGTTCTGATTGGACAGATTGCGGGCAGACGCGGTCATAGCATTCGCAGTTGCACCGATGTCTGTGCGTTGATTATCAATTTGGCGGACGCTGTTTTTCACCACATCCAAAGCATTGGCTGGCCCGTCAGCGCTTTGCAGATCAATCGCGAAGACTCCACCATCTTCCAGTTGTTTGGTTAAATCAGTGGTCTGCAGGCTGAACTGACTCTTCTCGCCCCCCAACGGGATGCTGCCATTGCTGCTAAACAATTTGGTCCCGGCAAATTCGGTATTGGCGATTTGGTCTTTGATCCCGGCACTGATGGCATTGACCTGCTTTTGCAATGCGGCTTTATCATCCGCAGACAAAATACCACTGCCGGCTTGAGTGGCGAGACGACTGATTTCATTGAGACCATCCGTGACGCCCTGCAGGGACTGATCTGCCAGATTGGCCAATGACAAACCATTGTAGAGATTTTGTTCAGTTTGGCGGGTCCCGCTATTTTGGGCGCTGAGCCGGTTGGCGATCTGTAAACCGGCGGCGTCGTCGGCGGCGGAATTAATCCGCTTGGCCGAAGCGAGCTGTTTGAGCTTGTCATCATTGCTGCGCTGCAGACGATCCGATAACAAATCTGCGCTATTAAACTGGCCATTGATGTTCATGCTGCGATCCGCGTTGAGGTGCTATGCATTGAGTGTACGCGCTGTTTTATCACACAGGCAAAGTTTGTCGTGACTGAATTTTGACCAGCCGCGCCGGCTTTCGAGCTATTCGACGCTAAGGTGCTTAATCACAAGCATTTTTTAATACTGGAATAAATTATGCTATGGTTCAGTCAACAGACGAAGCAGCGTGGGCAATGCGCTGGCAGGGAGTTGATATGTTTAACGGCAAAAATATTTTTATCACCGGTGGCACCGGCTCTTTCGGCCATAAATACACCGAGACGCTGCTCAAGCGTTACAAGCCAAACAAAATCATTATTTATTCCCGGGACGAGCTGAAGCAATACGAAATGCAGCAGCGTTTTAACGCGCCTTGTATGCGCTACATGATTGGTGACGTGCGGGACCAGGAACGCATGATCCGCGCGATGCGTGGCGTTGATTTCGTCATCCATGCCGCAGCACTCAAGCAAGTCCCTGCAGCCGAATACAACCCGATGGAATGCATTAAAACCAATATTAATGGTGCCGAACACGTCATTAACGCAGCCATTGAGAATAACGTCGAAAAAGTGATTGCCCTGTCGACGGACAAAGCCGCCAATCCGGTGAATCTGTACGGTGCGACCAAACTGGCTTCGGACAAACTTTTTATTGCCGCCAATAACATTTCCGGTGGCAGTAAACCCAGGTTCTCTGTGGTGCGTTACGGCAACGTCGTCGGTTCCCGTGGCTCAGTAGTGCCGTTTTTCGAAAAACTGCGTGACAGTGGCGCCGATCATATTCCCATCACGCACCCTGAGATGACCAGATTCTGGATAAGCCTGCAGCAAGGCGTTGATTTTGTTTTGAAAAACTTCGAGCGCATGCTGGGTGGCGAAATTTTCGTGCCGAAGATCCCGTCGATCCGGATTGTCGATTTAGCCAAAGCGATTGCGCCGGATTTACCTTTGAAAGATGTCGGCATCCGCCCGGGTGAAAAACTGCATGAAATGATGTGTCCGGGCGATATGTCCTATAACACTTATGAATACGACGACCACTTTGTGATTGCCCCATCAATTCTGTTTTCTAACCGTGGTAATGACTTCACCATCAATGCGCTGAAAGAACGCGGCCGCAAAGTGGAACCCGGCACTGAGTACGTGTCAGACAAGAACCCATGGTTTTTAACCGTCGATGAAATCAACCGTTTTAATCAGGACGCTATGGCATGATCCCATATGGTCGTCAGCAAATTGACGCAACCGATATTGCCGCAGTGGTGGAGACATTACAGTCGGATTTTCTGACGCAAGGCCCGAAAGTTCCGGCATTTGAAGATGCCGTTGCCCGTCGCTGTGAAGCGGCTTTTGCAGTAGCGGTTAATAGCGCGACTTCCGCATTACATCTGGCATGTCTCGCGCTTGAAGTTGGCCCCGGCGATCGCGTCTGGACCAGCCCCATCAGCTTTGTCGCATCGGCCAATTGCGCCTTGTATTGCGGCGCTTCGGTCGATTTTGTCGATGTGGACATCAGTACCGGCCTGATGGATGTGAGCGCACTGCGCTCCAAGCTGCAGCAGGCTGAGACAGATAATACGCTCCCAAAAGTGGTGATCCCGGTGCATCTGGCCGGCCACAGCTGTGATATGCAGCAAATCCACGCCCTCTGCCAGAGCTATGGCGTTCGCATTATCGAAGATGCGTCGCACGCCATCGGGGCTTTTTACCAACAGCGCCCTGTCGGTTGTTGTGCATTTAGCGATATCACCGTCTTTAGCTTTCATCCGGTCAAAATCATCACGTCGGCTGAAGGCGGTATGGCCCTGTGTAACGACTTGGCACTCGCTGGCAAGTTACGGTCTTTACGGAGTCACGGCATTACCCGCGATCCGGCAGCAATGACAGAGCCGAGCCATGGCCCCTGGTATTATCAGCAAGTGGAACTTGGCTACAACTATCGGATGACCGACTTGCAAGCCGCGCTGGGTTTAAGCCAGCTCGACCGTTTACCACAATTTGTGCAGCAGCGCATTCAGGCTACTGAGTACTACCAGACATTATTGCAGGATCTACCGGTTGAACTGCCAGCCCCGGCGGTTCACGGCGTTTCAGCCTGGCACTTGTATGTGGTGCGCCTGCAGCAACCCACTGCCCGACTTCAAGTCTTTGAGCAACTGCGTGCCGCAGGCATCGGCGTCAATGTGCACTACATCCCCATTCATACGCAGCCTTATTATCAAAAACTGGGCTTTGCTTGGGGTCAGTTCCCACAGGCCGAAGGTTTTTACAGTCAAATAATCAGCTTGCCACTTTTTGCCGGCATCACGCCGATGCAACAACAGCAAGTTGCAGCTGCATTGCGACAAGCACTAGGCAGTATTTAACCGATGAAAATAGCTATTATTCCAGCCCGTGGCGGCAGTAAGCGCATCCCACGCAAAAATATCCGGCTGTTTAACGGCAAACCGATGCTGGCCTGGTCTGTTGAGGCTGCGTTGCAAAGCAGGGTTTTTGACCGCGTGATTGTTTCCACCGACGATCAGGACATTGCGGCGGTGGCCCGCGCAGCAGGTGCAGAAGTGCCCTTTCTGCGCCCAGCCAGTCTGGCGGATGATTTTACCGGCACAGGCCCGGTGATATGTCATGCAATCCAATGGCTACGTGACCAACAACAGGCGCCGTCGCTGGTCGGCTGTATCTATGCGACGGCTCCATTGCTCTTGCCGGTAGATTTACAACAAGCCGCTA